>OGTD01000075.1_pt1 | contig 94594 bp, 96 predicted proteins | sample 1574421 | NCBI WGS metagenome assembly OGTD01 (sample SAMN03295820, study PRJEB24534) | human gut metagenome | isolation source: fecal sample 1 from infant 3 | host: Homo sapiens | place: USA: Pittsburgh, PA | collected 2014-07
ACGCATTCTCATCGCTTTGAACATCAAAAGAGAGAGAACGAATCTCGTCCTCTCTAAAGCTTAGCTGACATCAACCCACTACAGTTGACAAAGAGCCGAATGTAAACAACAAAATACCCCCACACAAAAACTGTGTGAGGGCGTATGAGTGCGGTGTCACCTCAGTTATGGGAAAAGTAGACCTTATCCGCATATCTCTATCTTGTCTATCAACAAGTTACACTGTAAGGTGTGCACACCGAATTTTTATTGTTTCAAATTCATATCATTTACATCAGCTCATTTCATAAATATCTACTGCTTGTTTACACCTAACACAAGCTCTCTGGAAGCATCAATTTACTACTTTTCTGATGTTTGAGCATTATTATAGAGTTTTTCTACCATTCTATCAATAAAATAGTGAAAAAACCATGGAAAAGCATCCTAAATCCGAACAATGACTCTTATTTTTATTTAGAAGTCAGAAACTTATCTTTCCAATAGCTGACACAAGTTTTATACAATAGAAAAGCCAGATATCCGCCTAATGTATTTGTCCATAAATCATCTATTTCAAAAACACGATTGGCATCAATTAAAATATCTAACAAAATCTGCGTGCATTCGATAAAAAGGCTTATCACAAAGCTGACAGAGAGTACACGTTTGGTATTTCGCAAGTTCGGAAACAACCAGAGAAGCTGAAAAATTAGTGGGCTAAGCAGAAAAATATTCATTATATTTTGCACAAAAACCTTAATTAATTGAAAGAAAGAAGTAATTTGCCCAAGATTGACCAAAGAATTAAAAGGAATGAGAAGCACTACAATACGACCAAACTGCTGAATTCCTGGTGTTTCCATCCCTTCTTCTGTCACCTGAGGGAGAAAACACATTAGACATAATAATAAAATGTAGAAAATGCTTCCCCAAGTCAGAATTTTACGTCCTTTAACTGTTAATTCTCCATTGGATTGCAGCCACACTTTTAACCTAGGCATGTTTCGCAAGTGCCTTCTCCTTGTCTTTCTTCATCGTATTGGAGCGCAATTGACCGCAAGCTGCATCAATATCTGTACCATGCTCTTGACGAACAACACAGTTAATGCCATTCTTTTTCAGAGTATCGTAGAAAGCCATTACACGTTCTTTGGGACTGCGACTATATTGATCATGTTCGCTAACTGGATTGTAAGGAATCAAATTGACATACGATAGCTTTTTGATGTTTTTGAGCAATTCAGCTAATTCCAATGCCTGCTCTACTCCGTCATTGACTTCATTTAGCATGATATACTCAAAAGTAACCCTGCGGTTGGTTGTTTCAATATAATATTCAATCGCCGCAAACAGCTTTTCAATTGGAAAGGCACGATTGATTTTCATAATGCTAGAACGCAATTCATTATTGGGTGCATGAAGAGAAACAGCTAAATTAACCTGCACTCCTTCATTTGCAAAATCACGAATTTTATGTGCTAGACCGGAAGTGGAAACCGTAATGTGACGAGCTCCGATAGCCAGCCCTTTGTCATCATTGACAGTTCGCACAAACTTGAGAACATTGTCATAGTTATCAAAAGGCTCGCCAATCCCCATAACCACAATATGGCTGACGCGCTCACCTTGTCCACGCTCATCAAAATATTTTTGCACCAGCATAATCTGAGACATAATTTCCCCATTATTCAAGTCACGCTGCTTTTTAATCAGCCCGCTAGCACAAAAGGTACAGCCAATATTGCAACCCACCTGAGTGGTTACACAGACCGACAGACCATAGTGCTGACGCATGAGAACTGTTTCAATCAACATACCGTCTGGCAGTTCAAAAAGATACTTTACTGTGCCGTCAGCCGATTCCTGCACCACTCTTTGCTTTAGCGGATTGACAACAAATTCATCTTCTAACTTTGCTAATAAACCCTTTGAAATGTTTGTCATTTCTGTAAAAGACTGAACCCGTTTGCGATAAAGCCACTCCCAAATCTGAGTAGCTCGAAATTTCTTTTCTCCTTGACTTTCTACCCAGTCTATCAAATCCTGACGGGTCAAACTATAAATTGATGGTTTCATTTTCTTCCTCTCTGTTCCCATTCTCAATTTCCACTATTTTTGACGAATGACAAAATGGCGCTGGCTGCTTGTTTGTTGTTGCTTCGTTGAATTTTGCTTTCTTGCTCTTTGCTTTTGATTTTGTCGCTTACTGCGCTGGCGATTTTCTCGCTTGGGTTGCTCTTCTTTATAGGAGTGAGCTTGTTTAGAACGACGTGGCTTGTTATCACTTTCTTTCTTGTGATGTGATTTTTTATCAAACGATGCGCGACGCGGCTGTAAATTTTCCAAGACAAAATAAGCACAACCATAATTGCAGTATTCTAACAAATAATCTTCTAAGCGACTGATTTTTTCCTCGCTTTCATTTGCCTTGTCATCTTTATAAAATCCACGCAAACGTAGCTGCTCGTTCCCCCAGTCACCAACAATATAATCAAATTTTGTTAAAATATCGGAAAAACGCTGATTAAAAGCCGTTATATCAAAACCTTCCTTGAAATTATCTACCAAGTCAAATTCAATTGTCTCAGTCAAAATTTTGGTTCCTATTTGCCGAAACTCCGGTCCAGGAAATTTATTGTAATTGTATAATTCAGGTGCAATTTCTTTTCGCATAGTCATCCTTTATCATCTTATTTCTTGTATTAAACTTATTTTACCATAAAAAGAAGTGTTTTTAATAGTTGAAATAGAGAAAGAAAAAAGGAGCAAAGTCAAACTTCTATCATTAACTTGCTCTTTTATTGAACTATTTTTATGACTTCTTTGTGTTCTTGAGGTAATCAATGGCATCTTGTAAAGTTTTCACGGGTACAATTTTCATATTGGTCTTAATTTTTTTAGCAGCTTCCAAAGCGGTCTCATAGTTAGTTTTCGCTTTAGGATTAGCTTTTTTAGCTTCCTTAGTAACTGGATTATTTGGTGCAAAGAAAATTTCTGCACCATTTTTTGCTGCTGAAACGACTTTTTTGTCAATCCCACCAATGTCGCCAACTTTTCCTTCGCGGTCAATTGAGCCTGTCCCAGCAATATTTCTACCGTCTCTCAATGTTGGATCTGCAATTTGCGTATAAATTGCCAAACTAAACATCAAGCCCGCACTTGGTCCACCAATACCGGCAGTTGAAAATTCAATTGGTGTGTTGCTTGTGACTTCTGTTCGGTCAATCAAACTAATGCCAATCCCGTTTTTCCCATTTTCAAGTTTAATAATTTTACCTGTAGCAGATTTCTTCTGACCGTCTTCTACATAGTTCACCTTGACCTTGCTGCCAATCTTTTGCGCTCCGACATAGTCTATCAATTCTTTTGAACTATTGAAAGTCTTATCATTCACACCTGTCACGGTATCTGCAATATTTAAAATACCTTTAAAAGTAGAATTCTTTGTGACTTGCAAGACGTAAACCCCTAGATATTTCAGAGTAATGTCTTTGCCAGCTTTTTTCAACCCTTGGTATTTAGCTAGGTTTTGCGACGTTTCCATATAAAACTGATTGATCCGCATGTATTCTTTATCAGAAGTTCCACCAGTCAAATCCTTCGCCGAATAAATATCCGTAAAAGGTGTCAGCCAAGCATAAACCAAATGAGCGAAGGTCGCATGCTGAATTCCAACCGTTACAAAATTATAAGAACCTTTTTCCTTATCTTCTTTGTTGTCCACGCGCAATACCTGACGGACATCCGCTGCACCACCTGGCACCTCAATATAATAAGGCAAGGGAACTACAAAAGATAAGAAAAGCAAAATCAACCCTACTACTGCAATTATCGGCCATTTTTTAAATTTATTTCTTGGTTTTTCCATATTGTTTCTTTAACTCCTTTATGACACTTTCGGGCACATACTTTGAAATATCCTGCTCAAAGGAAATCAATTCACGAATTCTTGATGAGCTGAGATGCTGATAAGCTGGTTTGCTTATCAAAAAAATGGTTTCTATCTCAGGTGCTAATTCATGATTGAAAAAGTTGAGATTCCCCTCATAATCCAAATCCTGACTATTACGTAATCCCCGTACAAAAGTTGTCACTCCTAGCTTTCTAGCTACTTCCACTGCCAATTCATCATGAGAAGTAACAATTTTTACATTCTCCAAATGAACTAGAGCAGCTGCTATCATTTTTTCTTTCGCTTCAATACTAAAAAAACTCGTTTTCTCAAGATTATAAAAAATACCAACATAAAGGCAATCAAAGAGCTTACTAGCTCGCTTAATCAAGTCAATATGCCCCTTTGTAATCGGGTCAAAAGAGCCCGCAAATAATCCAATTTTATCTGACATAAACCGTCACCTTTGAAATTCCATATATTTTTTGCTTCCAGATACCTAGCCCTGCGATTTCTTCTGGTAAATCCACCGACTTGTCTGTCTCACAAACAACCAGTACATCATCGCTCAGAAGCTCTCGTTCAATCATTTTTATAATATCTGAAACAATCTGTTCTTTTGCATAGGGTGGATCTAACAAAACCAAGTCAAACTGTCCTGTGACCAATTCAAGTGCTCGATTGGACTCCATTTTCAGAAGTTCAAATCGTTCTTTTTCCTTAGTCATACTGATATTTTGGCTGATAATCGCTTGCGCCCTGCGGTCTTTTTCAACCAAAACAGCCGAAACCATGCCTCGCGAAATAGCTTCAATCGCTAAACTGCCGCTTCCAGCATACAAGTCCAGAACCTGTCCTCCATCAAAATAAGGACCAATCATATTAAAGATAGCTCCCTTAACCTTGTCTGTCGTCGGTCTGGTTGTTTTGCCTTCCAATGTTTTAAGAGGACGCCCCCCATATTTCCCTGCAACAACTCTCATAAAGAATATTATAACAAAATCTCTAAAGAATGTATCAGTTTTTCTTCTATGATAGCTGTAAGTCAATTGTTTTTTCTGTCTAACTTTTGAAATGCAGTTCAAACATGATGATTTTTAATACAGTTTTTTGCAATTATCTCGAGCTGATTGCAGACCACATAAAAAATCCCCTGATATGAATCAGAGGATTGATTGATTATCTCACTTCAAGCAAGCCAACGTCACCGTCTTCACGACGATACAAAACATTGGTTGTGTTGTCTTCTACATCAGTATAGATGAAGAAGTCATGTCCCAATAAATCCATTTGAAGAAGAGCTTCTTCTAAGTCCATTGGTTTTAAGTCAATTTGTTTGGAGCGAACGACTTTTGCAGGTGCAGCTTCAGCTTCTTCAACAACAGCATCTGTAAACAACTGACTGGTTGATTTTTTATTACGGTTTTTACGTTCAATTTTTGTTTTATTTTTACGAATTTGACGTTCAATTTTGTCTGTCACCAAATCAATAGAACCATACATATCTTGAGAAACATCTTCTGCACGAAGAGTGATAGAACCAAGTGGAATAGTTACTTCAACTTTGGCTGTTTTTTCACGATAGACTTTCAAGTTTACACGTGCATCCAATTCTTGGTCAGCTTGGAAATACTTTTCGATTTTTTCAAGTTTAGAAACTACATAGTCACGAAGAGCTTCTGTTACTTCTAGGTTTTCACCACGGATACTATATTTAATCATATAAGTACCTTCTTTCTAAGCGTTTTGTTTTTCTTTATTTTATTATAACGCTTTCATTATTTTTTTGCAAATTTTTTGTTACCTTGCCAATGAAAATGTCACAATTTCTTTCACTCCTGCTTCCACTAAAATTTCCTTGGCTAATTGTAGGGTTGAGCCTGTTGTATAAATGTCATCTATCAAAAGGATTTTAGGTGGAAGTTGAACGTTGTCTTTCAATTTAAAACACTGCCGACTTTGCAATCGCTCCTCTCTTGTTTTACTGGATTGAGCAATTGTATCATGTTTTTCTAAAACTTCCTTAAATGGGAACTTTGCACCCTCAAGAAGAGCTGTTACTTGATTAAATCCTCTTGTCTGATACTTTTCAGCACTTACAGGAATGGGAACAAGCGCATAATCACGGTAAGCTTTTAATTCCCTTTGCAAAACCTCCGTAAATACAGAATAAAGAGCATAATCTCCTTGAAATTTGTATTGACTAAAGAAGTCTTTCATAGCTTCGTTATAAATAAAACAACTTTTATGGCAAACTTCTTTTCCTTTTTTTATCCACACTTGGCAATCCATGCAGACTTCGCATGTCCCTTCACGATAGCACTTCGGGCAATGCTGCGCTGAAATGCGCTGAAATTTTTCAAAACAGTCATCACAAGCCCTTGCTTTTGGCTTCTTCAAGGTCAATAAATCACAGAATTTCAGCTTTTCTTCTAGTGGATTTTCACATAAAACACATGAATTCATAGACCGGCCTCCTGATTCATATCCTGAATTTCTTTAATCGCTTTTTCTATCGCCATAGTCGCACCGTCATGAAAAAAGATTAACTCGCCTGTCGGTCGATCCATACTGCGACCGACGCGTCCAGCGATTTGTACCAGAGCGCTGCGACTAAACAGACGGTGGTTGGCTTCCACCACGAAAACATCTACACAAGGAAAGGTCACCCCACGCTCCAAAATCGTCGTCGTTACCAAAATCGTGATTTCTTTTTGACGAAATTTCTCTACAATTTCTAGTCGATTTTCAGTCGTCGAGGCTACACAACCAACTTTTTCATTTGGAAAATTGCTTTGGAGAATCTCTGCCAGCTCCTGCCCTCTTCTGATCTCGGAAGCAAAAATAAGAAGTGGAAATCCTGTTTTTCTCTGCTTTTGAATAAACTGCCTTAACTTGGTAACTAGCTTCTTTTGACCAAGATATTTTTGAAAATCTGCCAACCAAATTTTTTGAGGAACAATCAAAGGATTCCCATGAAAACGTCTAGGTAGACTCAAACGAGTTAATTCTCCTTTAGCCACTTTTTTGTCCAACTCATCTGTGGAAGTTGCTGTTAAGAAAATCTTCGTTCCCTCTACTTTAACTGCCTGATGAACCGCATGATAAAGCATCGGATTGTCCACATAAGGAAAGGCATCTACTTCATCAACGATAAGAAGATCAAAGGCTTGATAAAATTTGAGAAGCTGATGCGTTGTAGCAATCACGAGAGGACTGCGGGAATATGCTTCTGATTCACCGTGCAGGAGTGAAATATCGCAAGTAAAATCTACTTTCAGTCTGCGATAAAGTTCTAAGCAGACATCAATTATGGGGCTAGCCAAGCAGACGGATCCACCTTGATTGATGACTTGTGCCACCACCTGATAGATCATTTCCGTCTTTCCGGCTCCTGTGACTGCGTGAACCAAGCTATCTTTGCGTTTGGTAACCGCCTCTACAAGTCCTTGAGAAACCTTAGCTTGAAATTCTGTCAACTTTCCTTGCCATTTCAAAACATTCGCTTTGGGAAATTCTTCCTGTGGAAAATAGTATAGTTCTTCATCACTCCTAACCCTTCCTAAGATCAAGCAAGACCTACAATAATAAGCACTAATTGGTAGTTGCTGTTTTTCTTTGTCAATGGCTTGTCCACAGCGATTACAGCTTAACTTTCCTTTCTCTTCTACCATTCCAGCTAAGCTTTGTGCTTGCAATTGCAATTCTGGTGACAATTGACTTTTTGTAAAAATACGACCTAAGCAATCTTGTAATTCCGTCATATCTATTTATTCGGAAAAACTTTGGCAAAATAAAAGTTTTTTTGTAAAATGAAGATATGGAATTTAGAACAATCAAAGAGGACGGTCAAGTCCAAGAAGAAATCAAAAAATCACGCTTTATCTGTCACATTAAGCGTGTGACAACAGAGGACGAAGCACGAAATTTTATTCAGTCTGTCAAAAAAGAACACTACAAAGCTACTCATAACTGCTCTGCCTTTATTTTAGGAGAGCGGAGCGAAATGAAGCGAAGCAGCGATGATGGCGAACCCAGCGGAACTGCTGGCGTGCCTATGCTAGGCGTCTTAGAAAATCATCAACTAACTAACGTCTGTGCTGTCGTGACGCGCTATTTTGGGGGCATCAAGCTAGGAGCAGGTGGGCTCATTCGGGCTTATGCTGGCAGCGTTGCCCTAGCTATCAAAGAAATCGGAAGTGTCCACATAAAAGAACAACTTGGACTAAGGCTTACTCTTTCCTACAGTCAATATCAAGAATTGCCAAATTTTCTTAAAGCCAAACAGTTGCAAGAACAAGATACAGCTTTTACAGATCAAGTACAAACGACTATTTTCGTTGACAAAGACGATAAGGACAGCGTTATAGAAAGTTTGATTGAACTGTTCAATGGAAAAATTGACATTGTTGAGCAGGGATTGCGGAAAGTTGAGGTTCCCATTTCTTCATCCTAAATATTAAAAAAAGCTATCGACTTGATAGTTTTTTTATATTTTACAAAGACTCTTTTTCGTTTTATACTGACTGTATCAACAGAATTGAGGTATTATTTTATGGCACAAATTTATCATAACATTACAGAACTCATTGGAAATACTCCTATTGTGAAATTGAATAAGCTGGTTCCAGAAGGCGCTGCTGATGTCTATGTCAAGCTAGAAGCTTTCAATCCGGGGTCGTCTGTCAAAGACCGCATTGCTCTCAGCATGATTGAGACCGCTGAGCAAGAGGGCTTGATTAAGCCGGGTGCAACCATTGTCGAAGCAACCAGCGGAAATACTGGAATCGGTTTGTCTTGGGTCGGTGCTGCTAAAGGTTATAAGGTCGTTATTGTTATGCCAGAAACCATGAGTGTAGAGCGCCGCAAAATTATCCAAGCTTATGGTGCCGAATTGGTGCTCACTCCCGGAAGTGAGGGAATGAAAGGTGCGATTGCCAAAGCTGAAGAAATCGCCAAAGAACGTAACGGATGGCTACCACTACAGTTCAACAATCCAGCTAATCCTGAAGTACACGAAAGAACAACAGGAGCAGAAATTATCTCTGCTTTCGGTGAAAAAGGATTGGACGCCTTTGTCGGAGGAGTTGGCACAGGCGGTACCATTTCTGGTGTTTCTCACGCTCTCAAAAAAGTCAATCCAGATATACAAGTTTATGCAATTGAAGCAGATGAGTCCGCTATCCTGTCCGGTGAAAATCCTGGACCACACAAGATTCAAGGAATTTCAGCTGGTTTTATCCCAGAAACACTGGACACTCAAGCTTATGACGGTATTGTCCGTGTTACCTCTGATCAAGCACTTGACCTTGGACGCCGTGTCGGTGGACAAGAAGGCTTTCTTGTAGGGATTTCTTCTGCCGCAGCTATCTATGCTGCACTTGAAGTCGCCAAAAAACTAGGAACAGGTAAAAAAGTTCTGGCTCTTGCTCCAGATAACGGCGAGCGCTACCTCTCAACCGCTCTCTATAATTTTGAGGTTTAGAAATCAAGGCATATACACGTACAAACTTTAAATTTGGATTTGACAACAGTTTAAAAAGAACAGCTCAATAATAGAGCTGTTCTTTTTTGATGGGTGGGGATGGATTGTATGTTGGAAAATATCGGTAACTTTCTTATTTCAGGTACTCCACCTAAAATATATACACTAAGTAAGAACCTTTCTGACCTCGGATGTTGATGTATCAATTTAAGTTCATTATACCAAAAACAAACCCAATCGTATAGCTGGGTTTGGGAAATTTATAAAAAGAAACTTAATGGGAGAGATTTTTATAATGGCGGTCTGTAACCTAAGTTTTTAACTAGTTTATCGTATTCTTGAGAATTTAATTGAGTTAATTTCCCTATTTGATTACGATACCAATGTCTCGTGTTAGTATCAGTAAATAATATTGATACCATAGGACATTCACCAGAACCACTCCCATAAGTATTTATTGAATCTATTTTTTCCCCTGGTACTAAACATGAATAATAATTGATAAGATTATCATCCCAGTTTTTAATATCTTTAAAATGAAGATATTTCTTATTGCTTAACGCTAAAACTACTACATTATATATAGGTAAATGAGAATTGTTATTAATAATTAAATCATATCTAATAAAACAATTTTTAAGTTGGTCATCTGAATTTGATACACTTGTTAACCAGGCTGCAATTTTTGAGGCTTGTTCAGCTTCCTTTTCTTTTTCTATTGATTTTAATTGAAGTCGTGCAACCCCAATAGAAAATAAACCACCTATAAATGCTCCTATGATTGTTGTCATTAAATTTGAAAAATTAATCACTTGCTAAAACTCCTTTATAAACTTTTGGTATCAATTCTCAATGTAACTGATTTTACAATTTAGATATATTTTCTCTCAAATAAATTGTCAGTTTAATTATATCATAGTACATACCTTACAGCTAAATATATATTCCTCTTATAAATTTACACTACACACTAGTAACAAAAAACACGTTTTTTACACCGTGTTTTCTTGTATCTATCTAGTCTGACTAACTCAACTTTCTCATCTCTTCAATCCGTGCTACAGTCGCATCATACTTAGCTTGGTAGTCGGCTTGTTTGTCGCGTTCTTTGTCGACGACTTCTGGTTTGGCGTTAGCGACGAATTTTTCGTTGCTGAGTTTCTTGGCAACTATATCTAATTCTTTCTGCCATTTAGCCAGTTCTTTGTCAAGGCGGGCTAGTTCTTCTTCAACATTGAGCAAGTCAGCGAGAGGCAGATAGATTTCAGCTCCTGTGATGATGCTGGACATAGCTAATTCTGGCGCCTCAATGTCAGAAGCAATTTCCAAATGCTCTGGATTTGTAAAGCGTTTGATGTAGTTCACATTGGCGTTGAAAAATGCTTCTAATTCGCTGTCGCTTGTTTTCACAAGGATGGTGATTGGTTTGCTTGGGGCTACATTCACTTCTGCTCTGCTATTTCTCACGGCACGAATCAAGTCTTTCAGACTTTCAACATCTTTGTGCGCCGCTTCATTTTCAAATGCGGGGTTAACTGTTGGGTATTCAGCTGTTACGATTGAACCTTCAGAAATTTGTTCAAAGATTTCTTCCGTCACAAACGGCATGATTGGGTGAAGGAGACGCAGGATTTTGTCCAAAGTGTAGAGAAGGACAGAGCGCGTGATAACTTTTTCGTCTTCGTTGTCGCTGTAAAGGACTTCCTTGGTCAACTCCACATACCAGTCGGCAAATTCATCCCAGATGAAGTTGTAAAGGATGTGACCTGCCACACCAAATTCAAATTTATCAAAGTTTTCAGTAACTTTAGCAATGGTTTCGTTGAGGTTGTGAAGAATCCAGCGGTCAGTTACGTTACCAGCCGTACCAGCAACAACTTTTGCAACATTTTCACTCGCTTGGTCAAGCGTAAGGTCTTCATTGTTCATCAAAATGTAACGAGAGATATTCCAGATTTTGTTAATGAAGTTCCAGCTGGCGTCCATCTTTTCGTAAGAGAAACGAACGTCTTGACCTGGTGCAGAACCGTTTGACAAGAACCAACGAAGCGCATCAGCACCATATTTTTCGATAACGTCCATTGGATCAATACCGTTACCAAGTGATTTAGACATTTTACGTCCTTGTTCGTCACGGATAAGACCGTGGATAAGCACGTTTTCAAATGGACGGCGTCCTGTGAATTCCAATGATTGGAAAATCATACGTGATACCCAGAAGAAGATGATATCATAACCAGTTACCAATGTAGATGTTGGGAAGTAACGTTTGAAGTCTTCTGCTTCTATGTCAGGCCAACCCATTGTGGAAAATGGCCATAGTGCTGAACTAAACCAAGTGTCAAGCACATCTTCGTCTTGAGTCCAGCCGTCACCTTCTGGAGCTTCTTCACCAACGTACATTTCACCTTCTTCATTGTACCAAGCAGGGATTTGGTGGCCCCACCAGAGTTGACGGGAAATGACCCAGTCGTGAACATTTTCCATCCATTGAAGGAAAGTATCGTTGAAACGTGGTGGGTAGAATTTCACTTCGTCATCTGTGTCTTGATTGGCAATAGCATTTTTAGCTAATTGATCCATTCTAACGAACCATTGTGTTGACAAACGTGGTTCAACCATAACACCCGTACGTTCTGAATGACCAACAGAGTGTGTCATTTTTTCAATATTAACAAGGGCACCGATTTCTTCCAATTTTTTAACAACGGCTTTACGAGCTTCAAAGCGATCCATGCCAGCAAATTCACCAGCAAGGTCGTTCATCGTACCGTCATCATTCATGACATTAACTTGAGGAAGATTATGACGCTGACCAACAAGGAAGTCATTAGGGTCGTGAGCTGGAGTGATTTTAACCACACCAGTACCGAATTCAGGGTCAGCATGTTCATCAGCCACGATTGGAATAGGTTTATTGACAATTGGCAGGATAACATTTTTGCCAATCAAGTCTTTGTAACGGTCATCATTTGGGTTAACCGCAACGGCAACGTCACCGAACATTGTTTCAGGACGAGTTGTGGCAACTTCAAGGCTACGTGAACCATCTTCCAACATGTAGTTCATGTGGTAGAAAGCACCTTCGACATCTTTGTGGATAACTTCGATATCAGAAAGGGCTGTACGAGCTTTTGGATCCCAGTTGATGATAAATTCACCGCGGTAAATCCAGCCTTTTTTGTAAAGTTCAACAAAGACTTTACGAACCGCTTTTGACAAACCCTCATCAAGGGTGAAACGTTCACGAGAGTAATCGACAGAAAGCCCCATTTTACCCCATTGCTCCTTGATAGTGGTAGCATACTCGTCTTTCCATTCCCAGACTTTATCTAAGAATTTTTCACGACCGAGGTCATAGCGTGAGATACCATCTTCAGCAAGACGTGCTTCAACTTTTGCCTGTGTTGCAATCCCCGCATGGTCCATACCAGGAAGCCAAAGGGTATCAAAGCCTTGCATACGTTTTTGACGAATAATAATATCCTGCAAGGTTGTGTCCCAAGCATGACCAAGGTGCAATTTCCCCGTCACATTTGGTGGTGGAATAACGATAGAATACGGATGAGCTTTCTTATCGCCAGATGGCTTGAAAACATCCTCAGCCAACCATTTTTGATAACGCCCAGCCTCAACTTCGGCTGGATTGTATTTTGGTGAAAGTTCTTTTGACATGATGTGTCCTTTCTAAATAATCTAATTAAAATATCTATTTGAAGTCTCTATATATGTTCTTCGTATTAAATATATCATTACTTTACTGAGTACATAAGCAATAGCCATTGAACATAGCAACATAATAAATGAAACAAAAATACCTAATGTAAAATTTGAAGATGTCCCCCGATCTAATACAGAAATAAGAAAGAGTTTTAAAGAATTGATTTGTTCCATTTGATTTTTTTTTAATATTTGCTTTGTAAATATAGAAGACACTATATTAAACACAAGTAATGTATTAAAACTCATCATTTGAAGCCAATAAATATGTTTCTTCATAACAGGTGTAGGAGTTTTTAAATATCCTCTGGGGATTATGCTATTCACTTCCCCAATAAAAATTGGCAATAATATCGGTAAAAACCATGTTAAAATTCCAATTAAGTCACTTTCAATTTGATCTAAAAGAACTAAAAAGATTGATACCAAACCAATTAATACCCAATTCAATATCACCTCTTTTTTGTCATCTCCTCCTCTGTCAATACCTTCATATACATACATCCAAAAGTAAATATTTAATGACATATATATTAAAAAGACTAATATTGTACTAAATTGTAATGTATCTAGTTGAAAAAATAAGGTAGCATACAAACATATAGATATAAACGAAGCAAAATATGATTTTAGATACAAATTCCAAAATACTTTTCCAAATTGTTTACGAATTCCGTTTTGTTTTTTATAGAACCAAACAGATAGACATCCTCTAAAAGCAGGTATCAGTACGAACAATACTATTAAAGTTAAAATTATAATAATCAACTCAAGATCATCCTGAGGTATAGACAATTTGTTTAAAAAGCTATTTATAACATCTGTTTTACACTTTATAATAAATTTTAAAAGAAAATAAAAGCCAATAAAAAACGCATCAAATGAATTAAGAACTACAAATGCATCTCTACTTTTTTGAACATATTTTTTAAAACTTATAAATATATGTTCAAATACTATAGCATAAATTATGGGTAACAATGGCTGTAACAAAATAATTAATCTATATTTCAAAAGTAATAGCACTCCAGCTGATGCTCCTAAAATAATCCAATAGATAATTTGAAGTTTATTATCTATTTGCATCCTTCTTAATCTAAATCCATATAAACCCAGTAGTATTCCTAAAATAATCTCAACAATATATATAGGAGCAACTGGTAAAATACTATTTGGAAGTAAAGTTATCGGAAAAAGCAAAATAGCTAATAGTAACAAAGAAACTACAGATATAACAGGTAGTAACGCCAACAGATACAAAAATAATCTTTTCATTTTTCCTCCCACTCATTCCCCAGCAATCCATATCGCAATAAATCACAGCGTTTACCTTGTGCATCTTTGCGATCACGGACGCGAGATTCGAGGGTGAAGCCAAGTTTTTCAGCAATACGCTGGCTTGCTTTGTTGTATCCATAGCATTCAATTTCGATTTTGTAAAGATTGAGTAGGGTGAATCCAACTTCCAACAGCGCACGCGCAGCTTCTGTCACGATCCCTTGCCCCCAATAATCTGGGTGAAGCAAATAGCCCATTTCAAGAACATCATCAGCATGGCGATTATTAAAATCAATCGAGCCAATGACTTTATTTGTCCCTTTTAAGCAGATACCATAACCAGACGGTATTTTTTGCTCAATCCAGCGTTTGGGCATAATGTTTTCGAGATAATTTTCCTCTTCTTCCACGCTTTCCGCAGGTGGAAAACCAGCTGGCCAAGTCACTTCTGGTAAACTGGCGTAGTCAAAGATATCCTCAGCATCAGCTACTGTGCGGACTCGTAGGACGAGCCGTTCGGTTTCTAATCGTTCTGGTAATTGTACTTGCTCCATCTTCCTCCCTCGCTTTCCATAAAAAATCGCCCCTACCATATCCATGACAGGGACGAATGTGTTTATCCGCGGTACCACCCAATTTCGGGCAGACGCCCGCAACTCTGGTCTTCTTGTTCATCTTTTATCACGTTGTTAGCTCGCTTAGGCGTACGCCAGTACAGCCCGTAACTCACTGCCTAGTCCTAAAAGTAAACAAAAAGACACCATTATTTCAATTTTAGCCTTAGCAACCAGTTTTGACATTTGTGCGGATTTCTCAGCAACACCGCTTTCTGTGACAAATGGGATTCAAAACACCTCTAATGCATTTAGTTTAACATGTTTTCTAGAGAAAATCAATAATTTCTCTGTCCAAAAAGTCCGTCTGGTAGGTCATGAAATCCCTTGCCCTCTTGATAATTGGCAAATTTCCCCAATAGAAACTGATAGGCATCTAGGCGGCTCTCATAACGAATCGCAGCTTCTTTAGCGCGTTCATCTTTATCTTCCTCATAAACTTTCTGACTTTCTTCAAGAGCCATTTCGTTGATAGTCACCTGAGTTTTGACCCAAGCTTCAAAATCCTTTAAAAATTCCTGTTCGTACGTCATCATATTCCTTCTAATCTACTCCTCGGTAGAAATCTTCTTCAATATCACGGAAAGGCTGAATATCTTGGACATATTCCAGCACACCTTGAAATTCTCCTGCTTTATCTCTCACTGCTGCATACGTCACATGAACAAATTTTCCCCGCGACTCCGACTTAAACCACATAACAAACTTGTCTCGCTTGCCTTCGCGCAATTCCTTAAAAATAAAGCGAACTTTCTCCAAAAACTTAGGCGGGTGGCACAGCTCGACATTGCGCCCCACTTGACTCGGCGTCCGTTTAAAAATCATCTCATCAGCTGGCACACTGTCATTGTAGTACTGGAAAATATCCTCCTTATTGACAAAGGTAATCTCCATCGGCAGATGATTCAAGATTAGATTTGCCTCTTCCACTGACAAATAGCCATGTCCAAAAGACTGTTGGGTCTGTCGATCAAAATTGTTTTCTGCCTTTTTCTTTTTTGGCTTAAAAGAAATGGTGACCTGCCCATCAGGTGTCTCAATGACCTGCTGAATAGTACCGTCTGACATAAGCTCATCACTAGCTGCCGCTTCGCTTCCAGTCTTCTCAGCAGCCTCTTTTTCTGCCTCCGTGAATGATTGACGAGCTGGTACCCATTTCTCAGTCGGCTTGATAATCGCATAACCGTAGGCACCACTTTCTTCTGCAATTTTCAACCAATCGTCCTGTGTGAAAGATTCCAGCAAAATCATAAGCAAGATGGATTCTTCCTTGAAAATCATCGCCTCAAATTCAGCCGCAAAATTTTCAAATGTTGCTCGAACTGGCTCGATACCTAGGTTAGACAAATCTTCAGCAGCAGTCTTTGCTTCGCAAAAAAGCTCTCGAATCTGGTCGTCCACACCCCACATAACCTTGGGTGGCGAGTCATGACCGTATTTCTCCATAATCGGAAACATCAGCTCTTCCTTGCGCTGATAATGAATGTCAAATTGACCGACCAAGCCCAGCTGGCGCATCAACCCCTTTTCCAACTCTGTCTTCATTTCTGCATCATCTGTTTGAGCATAGGTATCAAGGAGGCGTCGGATCCGCAACAGAGCCGCTCTAAGAGCTAGATTTTCCTGCTTGAAAATCTGGACTGGATGTCCCGGATAATCTGTATCTGCAACTTCTACATTTTTCACTGCTCCCTTAAAAAGATTCGCATGAACATTGCAAAGCGACATAACATCCTCAAAGGTTACACCCGTATCCGAGTTCATCAGTTCGTGCTCCATAAGACTGATCTCAATAGCTGAAACGCCTGTAAAATGCTTATTAAACTGCTCTTGAACCTCTTCTGGATTTGCACCATGATGCAAATCCAGCAAAATAGATTTCAAAATATCAATTCGTTCATCTATCATTAGTCTAGCCCCACCACTTCATAGCCATTTGCTTCCAATGTCATAACAATTTTATCCATAGGGGTTCCCTCTAACTTAGAACCTTGCTTTAACGACACCTTGCGCCCAATCGTATTGCGCATGATTGGATTAGCAAGTGGTTTGAAACCAAGTTCTACCAAAATTTCTAGCACTTCCGGATGTTTATCCACTACTTCTGCTACAGGAATTGATACATCAATGATATTGTCCATTTCTCACCTCATGAACATTTTTCTATTATTATAACACAAAATACAGTTGCTTTCTAAGCAAAATCAACACATTCCTTATCTTTGCCTCATTCCATTTTTCTGAATTAAGTATCTATAACTATTTTTAATATAGTATAAGTAATTATTATAATAAAATGATTCTGTATTTTTCACAATTAAAATAATTGATAAATCCTCTCTTCAAAGCAAAATATTTCACAAACAAAAGAAAAGTTATTAAATCACGGATTTGAAAACGCTTTTATAATCGTGATATAATAATTTTAAAAATAGGACTGAGGAGATAGTATGTCTATTACAACTTTATTAAACATTAAATATCCAATTTTTCAGGGTGCTATGGCGCAAATTTCTCACTATCCATTGGCTGCTGCTGTTTCAGAAGCAGGTGGCTTGGGGATTATCGCTTCAGGTGGCATGACTGGCGACCAATTACGCGACGAAATTCGTGAATTGCGCAAACTCACAGACAAACCATTCGCTGTTAACGTGATGCTGATGTTGAAAAACGTTGAAGAGCTTGTGAATGTTATCATCGAAGAAAAAGTTCCTGTTGTGACAACTGGTGCTGGCACCCCTAAATTCATTCTGCCCGCTCTCAAAGAAGCAGGTATCAAGGTTATTCCGGTCATTGCCAGCGTGAAACATGCTAAAAAAATGCAGGAATTAGGTGTTAACGCTGTTATCGCTGAAGGAGCTGAAGCGGGGGGTCATATCGGTAGCACCAATACTATGGCTTTGCTGCCACAAATTACTGATGCAGTTGATATTCCCGTGATTGGTGCAGGAGGTATTGCAGACGGTCGCGGGCTTGCTGCTGCTTTCGTTTTAGGCGCACAAGGAGTTCAACTCGGTACGGTATTTCTCGCATCAGAAGAATGCCCAATCGCTGAAAGTTATAAAGAAGCCGTTCTCAAGGTAAATGATACAGATACAGCTGTCACAGGCAGGAGGGCGGGTGCCCCCGTTCGTTGTATCCGAAACGAAATGACAGACCATTATATAGAACTTGAAAATAAAGGTACCAGCCGTGAGGAACTGGAAGAGATTACTATTGGAGCTCTCTCAAAAGCTGTATATGACGGAGACACAAAAAACGGCTCCATGATGTGCGGTCAAATTGCTGGTATGATAAAAGAAATCCGACCATGCAAAGAAATCATTGAAACAATCGTCTCAGATGCACAAAAAGCATTGGAAAACACAGATATTTCCTTGTAAAATAAAAAAACTTGTAGAGATTGTTTTCTACAAGTTTTTCTATTGCTGAAGTAGTTGAAAATATTTGCGTTTCATTTTACTGCTCAACTTCTGTCGCCTATTTGTCATCTGCCTCAAACTAGACTCACTCATGAACAAGTCATTCTATTCCATTTACCAAATACTATAAAATATCAATAGCATTGCTACAGAATACCTTCTTTGCAATTTTTACATCCTGATCCTTTGAACTTTCGTTGTTAGAAAGTGCCTCGTATATTATTCTAACATACAGTAAAAGTGCTTCATATCATTTTCCGTCATTTTCAGCACGTTCTTGCCCCCACCAGTAAGGCATGAGTTCTCCCAAAGTAATCGTTTCTCGTTTTTCAAAATTCAACATAAACTCCAGATGACGATTTTCAGGATTCAACTCCATTAGAAATTCTCTACACGCCCCACAAGGCATACCAGAACCTCCGCCATAAGGCGGTTTATCACGAAAAGCCAATACTCGTTTCATTTTTGTCTGTCCAGAATACTGATACATATTAAAAGCTGCTGCCCTTTCAGCGCAGAGATGAAAGACACCACAGGTTCCTTCAAAGCAAAAGCCTGTATAAATCTTTCCATCCTCTGCTTCAATAGCTGCTACAACATGATTAGCGTACACAAAGGGCGATACCTCATGCGGATCATAGAGCTTCTTGGCTTCTTCATACATTTTTTCCCAAATATCCATTCTAATCCTCTTTCTTTATCAACTTCACTACAGCCTCGGTCCTGGCTGTGTGTGGAAACATATCCACAGATTGAATATAATGAACATCGTAGACCTTGCTCAATTGCACCAAATCTCTAGCTAGAGTAGAGATATTACAGGAGACATAAACCATTTTCTTCGGTGCATAACGAACAATCGTTTCAAGCAGCTTATCATCTAAGCCAGTCCGTGGTGGATCCACAATCAAGGCATCTGCTCGATAGCCTTCCTTGTACCAGCGAGGAATAATACTTTCAGCAGTCCCAGCCTCATAATAAGCATTGTCAAACCCCATTTTCTTGGCATTTCGCTTAGCATCCTCAATAGCTTCTGGTATAATATCCATGCCGCGAAGAGATTTCACTTTTTTAGCAAAAGCAAAGCCAATCGTTCCCACGCCACAATAAGCATCAATCAAACAATCCTCTGAATCGACATCCAGAGCCTTAACTGCTTCATTGTAAAGCACCTCTGTTTGCTCTGGATTGAGCTGGTAAAAAGCTCTAGGCGATAAGGAAAACTCGTAATCCAAAACACCTTCCTGAATGGTCTCTTTTCCCCAGATGATCTCCGTCTTGTCTCCATAGATTTCACTTGATTTTGTCGTATGGTAATTGACCGCTACTGTTTCTAACTCTGGAAATTCTGCTGACAAATCACGAATGACTGGAGAAAAGTCCAACTTCTTTCCCGTGACAAAAATCATCTGCACCTGACCTGTTTTTCGAGCCCTGCGAATCATGACTGTCCGAACGCCAGCTCTCCTGCGCTCATCATAGATAGGAAGATTGTACTTTCCCAAAAGGAGAGCCACTTTATTGATGATTTTCTGCGTTACTTTATCTTGAACCAGACAGTTTTTCAAAGAAATCAGATAATGAGAATTCTGCGCATAAAGACCCGCTTTTACATCTCCCTTAAATTTCCGTGTTTGAAACTGCAACTTCGCTCGATAATATTGAGGTTCTTGCATACCAATCGTTGGACGAATCTCGTAGTTTTCATAACCTTGAGGTGCAAATTTTTTCAAAGCCTGCCGCAGCAGATCTGTCTTAAATTCTAACTGTTTGTCATAATGCAAGTGCATAATCTGGCAGCCCCCGCATTTTTCATAAATCTCACAAGGAGGCTCTACTCGATACTTGGAGTGTTTGTTAATCGTCAACAGTTTTGCTTCGACAAAATTACGCTTAACCGTCGTGATTTGACAAAAAATATCCTCACCTTTTAAAGCACCTGGTACAAAGACCAATGTCTTTTTATAAAATCCAATCCCTTCCCCGTTGATTCCCATTTTTTTGATTTTCAAGGGGATTTTTTGTTTTACTTTCAGATTCATAAGCCTATCTTACCATATTTTGAGGTATAATAGAATCATGAAAATTACAAAAATTGAAAAGAAAAAGCGGCTTTATCTCTTAGAGCTGGATGAGACGGAAAAACTGTATATCACCGAAGATACCATTGTTCATTTTATGTTATCAAAAGGCATGAACATTACTGAGCAAGAGCTGAAAGAAATCCAAGAATATGCTCAATTTTCTTATGGAAAAAATCTGGCATTGTATCATCTTTCTTTCAAGCAGCGTACTGTAAAGGAAGTCAATGATTATTTGCGCAAGCACGACATGGAAGAGGAAACGATTGTTCACGTTATTGACAACTTAAAAAAAGACAACTGGCTAGATGATGCCAAATATACTCATTCATTTATCCATTCCAATCTTCTCTCAGGAGACAAAGGTGCGTATGCGCTCAAGCAAAAGTTAATGCAAAAAGGAATTGCTGCTTCTATCATTGATGATGAGTTGCATCAACATGATTTTACAAACCTAGCAGAAACAGTTGCTCAAAAATTACTCAAAAAATATCAAGGGAAGCTCCCAGAAAAAGCGCTTCACGATAAAATCTTACAACAGCTCATCAATAAAGGCTTTTCCTATGAAGAAGCAAAAATAGCTTACCAAAGCCTTACCATAGAAGACGATGACGAAAAACAACAAGAATTGCTTTACAAAGAATTAGACAAACAATACCGCAAGTATTCCCAAAAATACGACGGCTATGATTTAAAGCAGCGCCTTACTCAAGCACTCGCACGCAAAGGCTTTGATTTTTCTGATATTGCGAGCGCTCTCAAAGAATATCTATAAAAAATGTAAGGTTTATTTATGTTTTTTCATGAAAATATGTTACAATAAAAGCGATAACCTGATAAATTGTAGAAAGTTGGTAGATTATGAAGCTTCCAAAAGAAGGCGACTTTATTACAATTCAAAGTTATAAGCATAATGGAAGTCTGCACCGCACTTGGCGCGACACCATGGTACTAAAAACAACTGAAAACGCCATTATTGGTGTCAACGACCATACCTTGGTCACAGAAAGTGACGGGCGGCGTTGGGTGACACGTGAGCCAGCTATTGTCTATTTTCATAAAAAATATTGGTTTAACATTATCGCTATGATCCGCGAAAATGGGATTTCCTACTATTGTAATCTAGCCAGCCCCTATTATCTTGATGCAGAAGCATTAAAATACATAGATTATGATTTAGACGTCAAAGTCTTCACCAATGGTGAAAAGCGATTGCTGGATGTAGATGAATACGAGCGCCACAAACGGCAGATGAGCTACTCCAATGATTTAGATTACATTCTCAAAGAAAATGTAAAAATCTTAGTAGACTGGATTAATAATGAGCGTGGACCTTTTTCACAGGCCTATGTCAATATTTGGTACAAACGTTATGTAGAGCTAAAGAATCGCTAAAGTTGTCAAGGGACCTCTGGTCCTTTTTGATTTTCAAAGAACAATTTCTTGCAATTCAAGCTTATTTTATGTATCATATAGAAAATACTTTGATGAATGAGCACAGAAAGGAAGAAACAATGGCTTTTACAAATACACGTGGACGTTATGCCAGCTTTGGCGTTGTAACAAGTTTGCCAGATGACATTATTGATTCTTTCTGGTACATCATTGATAATTTTTTAAAAGGTGTGTTTGAATTAGATGAACTTCTTCGATTCGAACTCATCAACCATCAAGGAAAATTAACATTTCGATTTTCCGAGGCAAGTCTGTCAACTACTGTCTCTTTTGATTTTAATGACGCTTTCGATCCATTTTTTCCACGAGAAATCTTTGTGACTGACAATAATGGCAAAGAAACCATCATGCTGCCAGATGAATATGCTTTAATGTGATAGTGGTTTGAACAAAGAATACAGAATTGATATCCACCTGAAAATGTATGAGAATAAATAACCCCCTCAATAAGATACAATGCTCTCTTATTGAGGGGGTCTTTTATGTGAAAATATCACAATTCTTGTCATTTGGTTTCTTCTTTTGATTGATTCAGAAAACCCATTGCTTCCTTGGTCCAAGTCGGCAAATTTTTAGCGAGCGGTGCAAAACCAATCTTGTAATGGTCATTTGAAAAGCGATGGCGTTTAGGAAAATGATGCTTCTCTTCTTCCAGAGTTCTCATTGACAAACTAGCCTTGCCCGAAAATTCATCATAGTCCATCACTTGCACCAAGACCTGATCGTCAACATGCAGAATTTCATGGATATTTTCGATATAGCCTGTCCGAATTTCTGAGATATGAATCAATCCCATGGCACCCGTTTCTAGTTCCACAAAAGCACCATAAGGCTGAATACCAGTAATTCGGCCTTTTAGTTTTTCACCAATTTTCATCTCAATCCTCAATTTCAATGGTTTCAATCACGACATCCTCAAGCGGTTTATCCATTGCACCAGTTTCAACTGCCGCAATCTTATCTAACACTTGATAAGAAGCCTCGTCTAGCAATTGCCCAAATACAGTATGCCGGCGATCCAAATGCGGCGTTCCACCATTGCTTGCATAGATCTCAGCAATTGGTGTCGGCCAACCACCACGTTCCAATTCCTTTTGTGCATAAGGAATCTTGCTGTTTTGCACAATAAAAAATTGACTGCCATTTGTGTTCGGACCAGCATTGGCCATCGAAAGTGCACCACGGATATTGTACAGTTCCGGAGAAAATTCATCTTCAAACTTTTCTCCATAAATAGATTCGCCACCCATACCCGTACCAGTTGGATCACCACCTTGAATCATGAAATCCTTGATAATCCGGTGGAAAATCACGCCATCATAGTAGCCATCTTTTGATAAAGCGATAAAATTAGCCACTGTCTTCGGTGCCTGTTCTGGAAATAATTGAAATTTCAAATCACCGTGGCTGGTTTTAATAGTCGCTTTCGGTCCTTCTGCTGTTTCCATCGTTACTTGTGGAAAATGTAATTCTTTTTCTATCATTCCTAATTCCTCCAAAGCATAAAAAATACCATCTTCTTCTACTTTTTTTGTCACAAAGTCAGCCTTTGCTTTGATCTTTTCATGGGAAATGCCCATAGCAATACTGATACCTGCATAATCAAACAATTCTAAATCATTGAGTTCATCTCCAAAAACCATCACATTCTCAGGCTTCAACCCTAGATGCTCCACAACTGTCGCAACTCCAGATGCTTTTGAACCATTTGTTAGAACTACATCTGATGAATGCGGATGCCAGCGAACCAATCGTAGATGTTCTTCTAACTCTTTAGGCAATTGCAAGCTATCTCCAACATCTTCAAATGTCCACATTTGATAAATGTTGTGATCTTGATAAAAATCCGGCTGAATAGGTAAATTAGGATAAACAATATCAATGGCTTCATCAATAAGCGGTGTTCGCGTCGAAAGCGCTGCCTCATGACTACCAACGAGACCAAAGTCAATCCCAACTTCCTTCGTCCAAGCGATATAAGTTTTTACTAAATTTCGATCAATCGGGGTTTGCGCAATAACCTTTCCTGCTTTATCTTCAATATAGGACCCATTTAAGGTGACAAAGAAATCCGGCTGCAATGCTTTCAGCTCTGGCACTACACCAAAAATCCCTCTCCCTGAAGCAATTCCTGTCAAAATTCCTTTTTCTTTTAGCTGTTTAAACACCGTTTTGATAGAGTCCGGAATGTAGCCAGTATCTTTCACCCGCAACGTATCATCAATATCGAAAAAGACGATTTTGATTTTCTTGGCTTTATACTTTAATTTTGCGTCCATAATCTCCCTCTAGCAATTATTCTGTTTTCTATTATACCACTAAATATCATCTTGTGGGACAAGGTGATGTTGGAAAGCATAAACAACAGCTTGTGTACGGTCACTCACCTCTAGCTTTGATAAGATATTGGACACATGTGTTTTCACTGTCTTTAAAGAAATAAACAACTCATCTGCTATGCGTTGATTTTCATAACCTTTTGCCAGTAGTCCTAAAATATCTCGCTCACGCGCGGTCAAATCTTCGTGCAATTCAATATGATTTCGATGATATTCTACTTTTTGGCTGACCTCTGTTTCAATAGCAAGTTCACCCTTGGCTACTTTTCGGACCGCTCGTAAAATATCATCAGCACTAGAAGTTTTTAGCATATATCCTTTAGCACCCGCATCTAAAACTGGATAAATTTTTTCATTATCCAAATAAGAAGTCAAAATGAGAATTTTAGCTTCAGGCCATTCTTTTAAAATGGCAAGCGTCGCTTCAATCCCATTCATTTCAGGCATGACAATGTCCATCATAATCACATCTGGGTGCAACTCCAAAGCTTTTTCAACTCCTTCGCGACCATTTGAAGCTTCTGCCACTACATCCACATCGTCTTGTAAATCCAAATAACCTTTCAAGCCAAGTCTTACCATTTCATGGTCATCTACTAATAAAATCTGCATCCTAAGCTCCTTTCAATAATGGCACACGAATGTCAATTGCCACTCCCTGCTTCGGAGCGGTTAAAATCTGCATTGTTCCTGCCATGTCATTTACTCTTTCTTCCATATTTTTCAAACCATAGCTCAATTCATCAGATGAGGTATGCTCAAAGCCAATCCCATCATCTGTCATTTTCAACTGCAATTCATTCCGAGTTTGATACAAATAAACATCTAAATGATTCGCATTGGCGTGACGGAGCGTATTACTGATAATTTCCTGAGCAATTCTAAAAATATGCTCCTCAATCTGTTTCGGTAATTTTTGAACATCATGGTGAAAACTCACCTCAATATCGCTTTTATCTGATAGCTCTTTCAAGATGAGGTTCAGCCCTTCAACTAAGCTCTTCCCCTCCAACTCTGTCGGTCTCAAATGTAGAAGCAAGATACGCAAATCCCTTTGGGCAGTATTTAAAATTCCTGATACGCCTGTCAATTGTTTTGATAAGCTATCCGTATCTAAGTTCTCCACTTGACCTGTCACACCTGACAAAATTATATTAGCAGCAAAAAGCTCTTGACTGACCGTATCATGTAAGTCACGCGCAATTCGCTTGCGCTCTTTCTCAATAATCGTCTCCTCATTTTGCAGGGCACGGTTCTCTGACTTTTGCAGATTTTCTGTCAAATGAGTTAATTTCTCTGAAACCAGCCGAAAAGAGGAATCAATTTCAGGCTGATGAATCTCTTGCAATTCTCGACCTTCTAAAACATTTTTTAGGTTTGTTTGAATGGTAGACAAAGTGACCATTTGAATCACTTTAACACCTAAAATCATCAGCATCGTCAGAGATAAAGTCAGTACAATCACAAAGAAACTGAACTTTTCCAACCGCTCTACATTACTAAAAATCAGTTGCCAATCAAAATTAAATAGGCTAAAAATATAATGAATAATGATTCCTAAAATGAGTAGGGAATAAAAGCTAATCAAGAGATAGTAGACTTTTTTCATTTGCGAACCACCTCAACATTCCCTACAAACGTTGACAGGACAATTTTGACGCTTTTATGTGATCGCTTGAAGTCAGATGTCGTTAGGCTGATACTTTCATTTCGCAATTCATAAACAGGTTGATCTAAAAACTGCAATTCACCATACAGATTATTCACTTTCAGGCTGACTGCCACATCAACTGGCACGATGATTTTTGTATTTCCGAAAAATTTTCGCAAAATAATCACATTGTCATGGTTTGTGATAATGACTTGTTCCAAATGAATCGTATCTTTCCCCATGAGACGGAAAAGATTGATGTCATCAAATCGACAGGTATCCGATGAGCCAAAATGATGAAGATTTCCCAACCATTGATTTTTTTCACGTTTTTGTTCTACTGCATCATCAAAGATGAGAGTTGTCACTCCATTTTCTTTATAAATATAAGGATAAGCCACAATCATGCCATAAATGACCGCAAAGAGCAAGGCAGCAATGACATAAGGATTGAGCATAATAATGAAAAAAAGCAATATGGTAGAAGTTACTAGCAGAAAATTTCCTCTTTGTTTTCCAAAATAATAATAGAGCAATAACAAGAAGAGCACCAAAAAAAGAATAACACGTGAAAAATGACCAGACAAAATGGTCACTAATGCAAATGTTAATAGAATAGATTCAACAAAGATAAAAAATTGGATCTTTCTCATAGCCTCGATACCTTTCTTACTCTATTGTATCAAAAACTTACAAAAATTCCTCCGGCTAAGGTATGAAAAGAAGGTAGTGAACTGGAAGAAACTATTTTCAAGTTCTAGTTTGTAGTCCTAGAAGCTAACATTTTTATTTACAATATACTGGATAAACTTGATTGAGCAAAAACAATGCTTATCAATGATGTAAAACGAGTGCAAAAAAAGAGGGAGAGAAAATCGGTTTAACAAAACTATGATTTTATCCTCTCTCTTTTTTAATTACTTGCACTAGCACTTGTGTCTGGTGTTTTTGAGCTGCTTCCATCATTACCACTAGCTGACGAACTGCTAGAGGATGAGCTAGTTTTATCTGAGCTGCTATCAGATTGTGAACTACTTTCAGATGTTGAAGAATCTTCGTTTTTTGGCTCATATACATATAAGACAATGCGATCACTCTTCAAATTCAAAGACTGACCAGCTTCTGGGGTTTGTCTGATAATTGTATTTGCCTGTGTACCCGCCGGAGCTGTTGTAACCGTACGTTTTTCAATATTCGCTCCTTGAATACCAATCACTTCCGTCAAATTATTATAAGCAAATTCATAGGTTGAGCCGATATAGCTTGGCATCGTGACACTTGAAACGGACTTCGCTACTTTTAACGTAATACGGGTCTTTGAAGTCAAATCATAAGTGCTGCCTGCTACTGGTGTTTGATCAACAACTGTTCCTGCCGCATACTCACTACTTTCAACTTCTTCTGTTTTAATTAAGCCTTTTGAAACCTTGTATTTTTGTACCAGATTGTTGATAGCATCTGCTCTTTTCTGACCTTTATAATCTTCCATAATAAAAGTTTTAGTCCCTTTTGAGACAATCAGATCCACCGTACTGCCCTCACGACGTTGCGTTCCCGCTTCTGGATTGGTGCGAATAACTGAATCTTTTTTAACAGAATCACTGTATTCGTCTTTTTCCTTGCCAACTTTCAAACCTGCAGTTTCAATAGCGGAACGAGCTTGGGCAATAGTTTTTCCAGTAACATCTGGGATTTTTACATTTGACGGACTCAAATAGACTAAAGCCACCAGAGCTACGATGACTAAAACCACCGCTGATAACAAAACTTTATAGCGCGTTCTTAAACGGCGCTTCTTTTTTGCTTTTGGCTTAGGCGTAGGCTTACTACTGACTGCTTCTTTTGTAGGAGTAGGTGTTGACTTCGTCGCAGAAGTCAAGGTATTTTGTGATACTTTCGGCAGTGTCTTTGTGTCTGCTTTAGCAGTGTCATCAAAAACTAGTTTTTTCTCATTTCGACGGTCAGCAGATAAGCAGCTTGATAAATCCACATACATTTCTGCAACTGACTGATAACGATCCGTCAATTTTTTTGCCGTTGCCTTGATGACTACATTTTCCAATGCTTGTGGAACGTTTGGATTTTCAGCAATAATGGACGGTAGGGGCTTTTGGAAATGTTGTAGGGCAATCGTAACAGCACTATCTCCATCATAAGGGATGTGTCCTGTCAGCATTTCATAGAAAATAATCCCCATGGCATAAATATCGCTCTGAACGGTCGCTTTTGAACCACGCGCTTGTTCTGGTGATAGATAATGTACAGACCCCAACATAGAGTTGGTTTGCGTTAAGCTCGTTTCTGCAAAAGCTACTGCAATTCCAAAGTCAGTTACTTTTGCATCGCCATCTGGAGTTAAAAGGACATTTTGAGGTTTTAAATCACGGTGAACAATCCCATGCGTATGCGCCAAACGCATCGCCAAAAGGATTTGTCCCATGATTCGCACCGCTTCTTCATTGGACAAAGGAGCATGCTCTTTGATATAGCGTTTCAAGTCAAGTCCAGCCACATACTCCATTGCTAGATATTGCTGGCCTTCTTCTTCTCCAATGTCGGTAATCCGGACAATATGAGGATGATCCAAATCTGCCATGGCTCGCGCCTCTCTTTGAAAACGTGCTACAGCAATCGGATCTGTCTGGTAATTGGTTCTTAGAACCTTAACCGCGACTTCTTCCCCGTCTAAAATCAAGTCTTTCGCCAAGTAGACATCTGCCATGCCTCCTCGACCAATTTGTTTGATGATTCTATATCGTCCGGCAAATATCTTGCCGACTTGAATCATTCTGCATCCTCCTTATGATAATGAATCAGGGCAACTGTAATATTGTCCAAACCGCCTGCATTATTTGCAAAGCGAATCAAGGTTTCCGCTTTTTCTGAAAGAGCAATATCACTTGTCATAATATCATAAATTTCACTTTCTGAAATCATATTGGACAAACCATCGCTATTCAAAATAATGTAATCATCATCTTCTAAGCTAATCATGCCAACATCAGGCTGCACTTCGCCTCTTTGACCGATTGATTGCGTGATGATGTTGCGTTGTGGGTGACGTTCTGCTTCCTCAGGCGTAATTTGTCCTGCTTTGAGCAATTCATTCACCAAAGAATGATCGCTTGTCAACTGCTTATAACTGTCACCACGAATTAGACCGATACGAGAATCCCCTACATGAGCATAAATTGCTTGATTGCCAATAATTGCTAAGGCTTCAAGCGTCGTTCCCATGCCTTTATATTCTTCATCTTGACCAAATTGGTGAACTTTTTGATTTTCTGTTTCGAGATGTTCTGCGAACCACTCACGGACACCATTAATAGAATCAATTTGAGTATCCACCCAAGCAGCACCGAGGTCTGTTACTGCCATTTCACTAGCAATATTACCGGCACGGTGACCTCCCATACCATCTGCTAAAAGAACCATTGTCATACCAGCACGATTAACAAATTGATTGGCATAATCTTGATTATTTGTACGCTTCTGACCAACATCTGTTAATAATGAAATTTCCATACTGTCAGTTTCCTCCTTTAGGATATTCGTTTGAATTGACTGATGAAAAATCCGTCACTTCCATACAATTCTGGCGTAATTAAAATACAGCCATCTTTTAGAATATCCTGTCTATTATGTTCTAGTTTTACCTGTTTAAAATCTGGATGAGCTGCTAAAAACTGCTCAACAACTTGAAAATTTTCTTGCGAAACAATCGTACAGGTACTGTAAGTTATTATACCACCTTTTCGCAAGCTTTGACAAACACTATCCAGTATCTCAAGCTGAATTTTTTGCAACGAGGCAAAATCTGCATTTTCTTTATTGTATTTAATATCTGGTTTCCGTCGGATCAGGCCAATTCCTGAACATGGTGCATCGACTAAAATTTTATCAAAGGCATCTGCCCCAAAAGTTTCAAAAACCTTTCTCGCATCTAGCTTTTTCGTAATCACTTTATCTGCCACACCTAAGCGCTGTGCATTTTCTTTTATCAGAGCCAACTTATGCTCATAGAGATCTAATGCCGTGACCTGCCCTGTCGTTAAGTAAGAAGCAATGTGCATGGTTTTGCCACCCGGCGCACTGCATGCATCTAGCACTTTTTCATCGCCGCGCAATTCAAGACTTGGCGCAACCAATTGGCTAGACTCGTCTTGAATAGTAATAGCTCCTTCTTCAAACAAGGCATGCCCTGCAAAATGACCGTGGTTTTTCACCAGCGCACTCGGAGCTAATAGCGAATCTTCTGCCTGCAACACTTGTTTCAACTCTTCTTTACGGCTTAAATCCCCCACTCGAACACTGGCTTTATTCCGAAGAAATTAACTCTCAAAAATGGCTAGAGCTCGTTTTTCACCGTACTCTTCAATCAGCATTTTAACCAGCCAAACTGGCAAAGAATACTGAATAGAATAGCGTTTGTTTTTACGTTTAATACTGCCTATATCTGCCACACCGTCCCGCAATAATCCTCGCAGTACTGCATTGGCGAACTTTTCGCTTCCCTTTTTTCGCACCTTTGCCAACTCTACCGCTTCATTGACGACCGCATGCGCCGGAATTTTATCAAGATACAGTATCTGATACAAGCTCATCAGTAAGAGAAAATAAAGCCAAGAATCTAACTTATCTCGATCTTCAATAACATGAGACAAATACCATTCTAAAGTGATTTTACGTGCAACGGTACCATATACGATTTCTGTTACAAGTCCTTTGTCTGCAGAACTTAAAGGTACTTCTAGCAAAGCCTGGTTGAGAGCAATATTGGAATAAGCTCCTTCTGAAAAAACTGCTTCTAAAACTGCAAGAGCCGTTTGCCGCGCTGTTTTTGTTTTATTGACCAAAGAAATCACCTACTGATAATTGCCGTCCCAGACCATTCAGAAAATCAACGATAGTCATTTTGGGCTTTCCAGCTGGCTGTACTGTTTTCAGAGAAAGTGCACCCTCACCAGCTGCTACAATCAATTCTTTTTTCCCAATAGCAAGAATTTCTCCTGAATGACCAGCTCCTTCTACTGGAGTAGCTTCGTAAATTTTAAAACGGTCTCCATTTAAAAGCGTATGCGCGACTGGCCATGGATACATGCCTCGAATCTGATTAAAAATTTGTCGATTGGTCTTGGTCCAGTCAATTCTCTCCTCTTCTGGTGAAATATTTGGTGAAAAAGTAACTTGATTTTTGTCTTGCGGAACAGGCTTTATATCCCCAGACAAATAGCTCGGCAAAGTGTCCAGCAACAAATCGCGTCCTACAAGTGCTAACTTTTCAAACATCGTCCCAACATTGTCTGTTTCCTCAATAGGAATCGCTCGATGCGCAATCATATCCCCCGCATCCATCTCTTTAACCATTTCCATAATAGTCACACCGGCTTCTTTGTCACCGTTGATAATGGCGTAGTGAATGGGAGCTCCTCCGCGGTATTTGGGTAATAGAGAAGCATGCACATTAACGGCAAAACAAACTGAATCTAGCAATTTGCTTGGTAGAAATTGACCGAAAGCTGCTGTGACGATACCATCAGCGTTTAAATTCATCAAACTATCCAATTCAGCACTTTTAGACAATTTCTCTGGCTGATAGACGGGTAAGCCATAGTCTAAAGCCAGTTCTTTAACAGGCGTCATACGGATTTCTTTTTTGCGCCCTACTGCACGATCTGGCTGGGTTACAACTGCCAAAATCTCGTACTGCTTGCTTTCCAATAATCCTTTGAGCACTGTTGCAGAAAAATCTGGCGTTCCCATAAAAATAATGTTTGTCATGGTTTCCTCACATTCTTTTTTACTATTATATCAGAAGAAGTCGTGTATTTCTTTAAAAAAGGCTAAAAATAAGGCTACATAAAACTTTGTGGCTCATGATCAATACTCAAGCGTAAGTCTTTATTGATCTTTTCTTGCGTCCAATCCAAAATCTGATTCAACACATCTTGCAAGTGTTCTTCAAAACGGTATTTAATAATCAATTGATAGTGATAGAGGTTGTGAGTGCGGGCAATCGGCTTAGGAGTTGGTCCCAATATCTGAACCTTATCTGACAAGCCAGAACGTATCATATTCAAGACTTCGTATGACTTTTTGACGACCTCTGCTTCTATTTTATGAGACAAGGTAAGTCCCACCGTAAAATAATAAGGTGGATAGGCCAACTGCTTTCTGATACTCATTTCATAAGCATAAAAGCCCTCATAATCCTGATTTTTCGCAAAAGTAATCGCATAATGCTTCGGATTGTAACTTTGAATAATCACATGACCTTCCTTTTCAGCTCGTCCTGCACGCCCAGCAACCTGAGTTAAGAGTTGAAAGGTGCGCTCAGATGAACGAAAATCTGGCAAATTCAAAGCCGTGTCTGCATTGAGCACTCCAACGAGAGTGACATTCGGGAAATCCAGCCCCTTTGCAATCATCTGCGTTCCCAGTAAAATATCTGCACGCCCTTCACCAAATTCTTTTAAGATTTGTTCGTGACTGCCCTTTTTACGAGTGGTATCAACATCCATTCTCAAAATTCGAGCTTGCGGAAAGGCTTCTGCTAATTCACCGTAGGCTTTTTGTGTCCCAGTTCCATAGTATCGAATGCTCCGACTGGAGCAATTCGGACAAGTATAAGGAATCCCTTTTGAGAAACCACAATAGTGACAATTCATACTTTTCGTATCCATATGCAAGGTCAAGGAAATATCGCAGTTTGGACAGGTATCAACCGTTCCGCATTCACGACACATGACAAAACTAGAATAGCCACGTCGGTTCAACATCAAAACAACCTGTTCTTTCTTATCTAGTCGATCTTGGATTGCCTCTAACAGAACCGGAGTGAAATTACTAGCCTCATTTTGCCCAATATAATCACGAAAATCCACAATTTCCACTTCAGGAATCTGAGCTTGCGGCTTGGCTCGCTTGGTCAATTGCAAAAAGTGATACACACCTTTGCCAGCTCGCGCTCTGCTTTCTAAACTCGGCGTCGCCGATCCTAGCACTAGGACAGCTTGATTGTACTTCGCACGCAACAAAGCCACATCTCGTGCATGATAGCGTGGATTAGAGTCTTGCTTGTAACTCGCTTCATGCTCTTCATCAATGATAATTGCACCAATATTTTTTAACGGAGCAAAAATGGCAGAACGGGCGCCAACAACAACTTGCGCTTCTCCTCGCTCAACTTTGCGCCATTCATCATACCTTTCCCCATTTGAAAGGCCTGAGTGAAGAATGGCTACTTTCTTTCCAAAACGCGAAATGAAGCGGTTTGTAACTTGTGGTGTCAAGGAAATTTCAGGCACTAACATAATGGCTGCCTTGCCACGGCTGAGCGCCTCTTGAATGACCTGCAAATAAACCTCTGTCTTACCGCTACCTGTCACTCCTTCTAGCAGAAACGGCTTCCCACCATGCCCGATTTGCTGCGTGATAGCTTGAACCGCAGCTCCTTGCTCTTCATTTAGCACCAGTGCAGAATCCGTTGCAACATTTTCAAAATAAGCCTTAGAACGACTCACCTCTTTTTCAACGATTTGTAAGACTGCTTGCTCTATAAAATAATGAATAACTTCCCGTGAAAAGTTCTCTTTCAAATCTGCTAAACGGTACATGTCAGTCTGAGCTTGCAAAATGTCTCGCAAGGCTTGCTTTTTTTTAGCTCGATTAGGAATGACCAAGTGACCTAAAATCTCGTGATTAACCTGATACCATTTTTCTGTTTTGACATGTTTTTGATCTATCGCTTGGTATTCTACCTGAATCGCCCCTTGCCGTGTCAAACGCATTACCTTAGCTTGCAGCTCTTTATCAAGCGATGAGAAATGTTGCTGTTCTGCATTGCCAAAAATAAGCAGTCGATCTTCTCCATTCAAAGAAGGTTGCGCATGGAGAATCTTATCATAGCTAGAATTCAAAAATCCCGGCAACATAGCTTTTAAAATTGAAATTTTGTAAGAAAAGACAGATTTTCTCAATTCTTCTGCCAACCACAGTTGCTCCTCATTTAAAACTGGCGTAAAGTCCAAAACCTCTACAATCTCTTTCAATTCTGGTGTCGTTTCTTCTGTCAGCTCTACGACAATCCCTTGAATCAAGCGATTGGCTTTCCCAAAAGGCACATGCACACGCATACCAACTTCTAGCATAGTTGAAAATTCTTTCGGAATCGCATAACTGTAAGGTTTATCGGTCTGCATTAAAGGGACATCCACAATGACTTTTGCAAGTTGCATATTCTCACCACCTCTCATTTCTCATTAAAAGAAAAAATAAGATTGAGCTGACCCAACCTTAAATCTTTTCACCCTCTTCTTTTTCCTTCGCAATTTGTTCTTTGATTTTACGTTCTTCTTCTTCTCTGCGCAAGCGTTCTTCCTCAGCACGTCGACGAACTGCTTCTCGCTTGCCTTCAGGATCTGGGTGAATCCCGACATTGCCAGATTCGATTTCTTCTAAAGCACGAAGTGTCGATTTGACGGACTTAAACTCTTGAGTCGGAGCTGCTCCCTCTTCCAATTCATGAGCACGTTTTGCTTCAAGAATTACCAAGGAGTATTTTGAAGGCACCTTATCAAGCAAGGTGTCAATTGAAGGTTTTAACATCATAATCTTGTACCTAATTTCTAAATTCTTATCTTACTGAAAGTTGTTCTGACAGCATATCTTGATAGTGACCTATGACACGTTCCACGCGGAAATGCTCTGCTTCAATGACGCGCTTGACACGCTCAGCCGCTAACGGAACTTCATCATTGACAATCGCATAGTCGTATTCACGCATGAGAGCAATTTCTTCTCTTGCTTTGGCAATGCGTTTGGCAATTACTTCGGCACTATCTGTTCCACGTCCCACTAAGCGATCTTGCAATTCTGCCAAATCAGGTGGCGTCAAAAAGATAAAGACAGCATCTGGCACCTTTTTCTTCACTTGAAGTGCACCTTGAACTTCAATCTCAAGAAAAACATCAATCCCTTTATCTAAAGTTTCATTCACATAGGTCAAAGGAGTCCCATAGTAGTTGCCAACATACTCTGCATACTCTAACATCTGACCTTGCCGAATCAACTCCTCAAACTCTTCTCGCGTACGGAAAAAATAGTCAACCCCGTCCACTTCACCAGGACGTTGAGCACGAGTTGTCATGGACACAGAGTATTGAAACTGATTGTCTGAGCTTTCAAAAATCTCACGTCGAACCGTTCCCTTCCCCACACCTGAGGGACCAGAAAAAACGATTAACAAGCCACGATCCGCCATCATATCTCCTTCATTGTCTTTCTATCTAGTGTAACAAAAAAGCAGTATTTTTTCAACTGCTTTTTAGCATAGGAATGTGGTAAACTTTTGTAGAAAAAACAATATTTAAGTTAAAGGAGAGTTGATTTTTAGCAAATTTTTCAAAAAAAGACTGAACAATTACTTGCTCAGCCCTTGACAATGATTTAATTATCCTTTATCATAGTCATATATACTGAGTAAGCAAGTGTGGATTGCTAAACTCGGTGGTCGTATGTGTTGGACGCACGTACGACCTTTTTTATTCGTTTAAATTAAGTTAATTTTAACATACTTTAACACACAAGACAAGTATTTTGAGCGATTTTTTAAAAAATTGCACACTCAAAAAGACCTAGTAATACTAGATTTTTTTAATATGTGCCAAATCTTCTTACCATCTTTTTTTCAAGCTGTAAAATTGATAATCTTTTTTGATATGATTCTGTCGAACCTTGATTGTTGCAGCAGTCAACTCTTCTGCTGCTTTATATTCTTGATACTCTTTTCGCCACTCACCAAAAAATAATTCTCTTAATTGCCCGGCTTTTGATAATAGAATCATATTAGTCATTGATTCTGCCCCTGTTTGACTCCATATCATTCCTCTCTTTTTCATCCGATAAGTAATCTTTCTATGCTGAGATTCCATAATGCCTATTGGTAAATACCGAAAGCCCCTCAATTCAAGCGGTTTTGTATATTGAAAATTTCTTAAGAACTTTTTAGAGAATTTTGAAAAATTTTCTTCTTCGGCGGAAGTCAATAGCGATTCTGTTGTATCCAATACTGTTCGTAACAATTTTTTATCATGCGTTTGAATAGATTGATATAGTTTATTCTTTAAATCATCCGAATAACCTTTATACGTTTGGTCAATTTCTTTATAAACATGGAACTCATCCCAAAAGTGTTCATGACGTTTTATTCCTAATACTTTGGCAAATTCTTTAAATACATAAGGCGTATAACCGTGACCACCATCAGAATTTGTAATTAAAATTGTATTTTCGGTAATTTCAAAATTTTGATAAAGATAATCCAAGACCATCTCTCTAGCATGTCGATTACTGATTGACATAATACTCTTTTTATTTTCCAATTTCCAGCGGTTCTTTTCAATTTTTTTACTACCTGTATGAATTACAAAATGAGCAAAGTCTCTATAACCAGCTTTGTTCTCTTCGTCTAAAACTCGTAAGAATACCCCGTCTCCTTCCACAAAAATAATATCAGCTTTGATTTTATCTTTCTTTTTCACTTCTTCCTGGTAATATTGGTATTCTTCGTACTGGTTTCTCAATTGATCCGCAAACTTTACTGTCTTAATGACTGTTGGCTTTGTAATTTTAACATGATACATCATTTGAACAACTTTAACAACATGGTCATAAGACATCATTGTAGATAATTCTGCAATTTGATAAATCAGTTCTTTAGAATAACGACTGTTTTTATCTAACCCCAGCCATTCATCAACCGGTGAATACCACTCTGATCCACGTTTCCACTTCCTCCTACTGAAGCAGAACTCACCAAATGTAAACGCAACAGTCCTTTCAGCTGAACGAATACAAGTATAACCTCTTGCTTTCATTACAGGAATCATTGATTCATCATATTTTTTAATGTTCCGATAAAAGTCTTTCTCAGTCCCTACTATAAATTTTTCTTTCAACTTACGTTCATCTATTACTTTCACAAACCTTCTCCCTTATGAAAATGATTTATGAAAATTGTAATTTTTTTCTTATAGCTCTTCAAATTTATTTTTTTTCTGACAAAAAAAGCTGCTCAAACGAACAACTTTTTACAATTAAATTTTACTTTTCATTTATACTCCTATTTATATTCCTTCTTACGCTTACGAAGTTTACTTTGGCAAGATTCTACAAACGGAAATAAAAGTCCTGCCATTACAATAGAAAACGGAAGTCCGATAAAAATAAATTGAATGATGTCTACAACAAATGAAAAACCATTATTCAAATAAACGAATAGAGAGACAATTAAAATAGGAATAACTGCAGCTGGGAAAAATTTTAAAGCAAGCAAACCTACAATTAGCAACACAAGCATTGAAAATCCTAAATGATTATAAAATATTTGAAGTCCTGCAATAGCAATTACCGCAAATATCAAATACCACAAACGCTTAAAACTAAATATAAACATGCGTTTTTCTCCTTTTTACGATTGAATACGTTGCCACTCCTTATCAATCATTTCTTCTAAATAAGCAGAAGCAGACTTATACGAATAGTAGTCAACAATGTCATCTAACTTACTCCTGATAGAAGGGGTCATAGCAAATGTAACCTGCTTCTTTTTTTCATATCCTACTGGAGAAAGCTGTTTCTTAGGTAAGGGCTGAACAGGAGCTGTTTGAGGCTCCTCATTAAACATTTTCATAAAATCAGCTTGATTTTCTTTCTTCGCCATTTCAAAAACTCCTTATGTAATTTCTTATTTATTTTCTTATTTATCTTATTATATCACAAATAATGTATTATTCAATTGAGAGAGTATAAATTTTATCAAACAGCTCCCAAGTATTTTTGAAAAATTGGCGATAAGACGGCGTTTGATGAGTCTCTTCTAATGAAGTCAAGGGTTGTCTAGTTGTTTTCGTTTTACCAAATAAACTTCGTCCTTCAAAATAGCCTAGAAATTGGTTATCTCTTTTCATCATCGCTTCAAAAGCTCGCTTGAACGCCTGAGAATCGCTTGTGTTTTTGACTACCTTATTTCCAACTTTAATCAATCTTGTATTGACAAAGCTTTGATTGGTCATAGGATTGATAAAGTCTTTTGTTAATTGAGCAATTTGTCGTTCTTCTAGTTTTAATTTTTCAATAGCATCTTCATCTATGTCCGCAATAGCTAATACTACATCTGATACAGCAATCGCATTGTTAGTGAAAATGCTGAAATCATTATGCGTATCAATTAAAATATAATCATAATTTGCTTCAATAAAATCTAATTGACTGTAATACCAGGATAGTAGATAGCCCCTTCCTTTTCCTGCTTCTACTTCTTTTGTCAATTCATTAAGATGATCGTATCCTGCAATAATAGATAAATGATCAGTTAATCGAAGAGGAATTGGAACAACATCTGAGAATAACGCTTTTACAGTAGAAATTTCTGGAATTGGTTCTTCGTAATAGTCAATAAAACGCTTTGTCAAATTGCAAGAATCATCTAAATCTATGAGTAAAACTCGTTTGTTTTTCTTGACAGCCAAATAAAATGCACCATTAAATGTTATAGTTGTTTTTCCAACTCCACCCTTTTTTATATTTGTTGTATAAATCTTTGTCATTTTCCTTCTCCTATATATCTTTATACACGCTTTGTTATTTAACAACTTGTTTTTGTTGTTAAGTATTATATTAAATAACTTTATATTTATTATATCATATTCAACTACTTTGTCAAGAAAAAATACATAAAAAATTAAATAACTTTTTATGTACTTACTTAAAACTCTTATTATTTATCTTTATAAACCGTTTTACCCATAAGTTCCTCCAATACGTCCACCGATATAAGACGTTAATTGTAGCTGCTTAACAGTTGTATTAAAATTTGCGATAAAGTAACATTTCTCTTCTCCGTCTTTAACTAAAGGAATAATGACTTGAACAACATCATCATTATCCGATTTCATGACCTCTAACTGAGAAGACTGATATTGATACCGATTTACTAATATAGCCATCGCAAAAGTTTGAATCATTCCACCTTGACTCATAGCTAAATGATTCTCATAGGTTGCCTTCACTTCTGATAAACTCTTAGCTTTGATAATAGCATCTACTGCAGCATTAACAGACCCAATCACTGATTGTTTTGCTTCCTGAGAAGCTTCTGTATAAGGATGCTCTAGTTTTAACTTAGCTTTACGATAATTTCGTTGATCGGGTGTTTCCTCCTCTAATGTCGAAGAATTCTTCGTCTTAGAGGAAGAGCTAGATTGTGTTGTTTTCGGCTCTTTTCGTGAAGAATGAGAGACTTGTACAATTCGTAGCCCTGCAAAGAAAAGAAGTAATAAAACTAATATCACCCAAACCCAATGTTCTTTTGATTTTTCTAACATAAACTTCCTCTTTCTTTTACATATTATTTAGTTAATTTTGGAGCTTTGTTATCTGGATATGCAAACGTCCATTGTTCTGCCTTCTGTGTTTCTGGGCGGACAATTCGATAATTCCAGGTATAAGCCTTATGATAAGAATCCCAACCGCTTATTGGGGTATTCTGCTCACAAATCAAGACCGATCCATCTTGGAAGACATGGCAGACAATTCCTGTATGCCCGTATTGGGGAATAGAGGAATTAGAAAAGATTGCCCCCTTTTTGGGTTTTTTCTTGACTGAATTTCCAAATATCCTTGCCCAAGCACCTGCTTGATCAATCCCATTTCCTAAAACATTTCCAGAATGTCCGTACATGATATTTGCCATACTGACCGTCAAATTTACGCATTGACCATCTAAGGATGGACCGCTTCCTGTTAAATTCCAGCCTTGCGTTCCTCCATAATTCATTCCAAGGTTTTTAGGATCAATAATATAAGGTTTTAAACTAGCTGGTAGATTATCTGGCTGATAACCCCAAGCGGTTGCATCAGCTGGGACTGTTCCCGTTCCGTCAGCTACACTTCCACTGTCTGAAGAATCTTCACAGGGATTTTCTTCTTCAGCTGAAGAAATAGAGGTTGATGACGAATTAGATGTATTGGTAGAGGATTCAGTTAAGTTTACAGGTTTTTGTCCGTATTTTGAAATGGCTTTTTCATCTAACCATTTGTATTTACTTCCTAAATTCTGATAAATTTGATTAAGAGTTGTCTTATAATTTGGATCAGTCGCCCAGCCACCATCTGCAATTGCATTTAATGTCCCAACACCATCTGTGTTATTGATAGCTGCCTTGTACAGACTTTGGCGACTCATGAATTCTGCTTTTCCAACAATTCCAGCATCAAAATCTTTAAACCAAGTATAACCACCACCGGTATTATCTCCGACAGTCGTTCCTGAACCACTACCAGAAACAGCATTAGATCCAAATAATTCAATCGTCTTCGGATAAGTTGCCACCGAAGTCCATTTGACACCGCCCATATTGTGCGCTGAAGCGAAAGAAGGCACGTTCATAGAGAAAGAAGTTTCAGCCATTGTTTGAGCAATGGAAGCCGAAGGTAAGAAGCCTCCAACTCTCCATGATTCTATATAAGCATTCTCGTGTTCCTTTACAAAAGAATCAATAGAGGCGTTTCCTGAACTTGTTGGACTGGAAGTAATGGTTGTTTCAGTAGTAGAACAGTCATCCTGCTTACCAGATATAGCTCCCAAAATACTCGTCAGCATCATCATGAAAACCACAATAGCTATAATGATCGAGCCGAGAAAAAGAACAATTTTAAAATTGAACCACTTTTTCAATTCCTCACCTCTTTTCTACCAAAGCCCTAAGATTGTTCTTAAAATAGCGTAAAAAACAAGAAAAAGAATGACTCCGATTCCAATCTTCTTTAGTCCTTGTAAAAAGACTTTGTCTCGTTCTCGTTGGGCTGCTAATCGTTCAGGGTCAGATTCTCCTTCAGAAGCAAAATAATCTCTTACTTCCTTTGATCTTTCTTTCCGAACAGCTACATAGTGATCAATCGCTCTTTTTCTACGAGCAAAGAAACCCAGTTTTTCTGATTTGTCCTCTTGTATATTTTTAGACATTTTCGTTTATCCCTTCTATCTATTTATTTTTTAAAATAATCCTTCTTTTCTCAAACTTGCATATTCCTTTAAAAAGCTATACAATTCCTCAGGCTCAATTTGAAATTCTTTTAACCAGGGACCGGATTGTGAGATGTGAAGCTCTTTTTGTTCATCTAAAAATTGCATGGGGACTAATAAGATAATCGGGTCTTGCAATTCTAAACCACATTCTTTTTCTAAAAAAGCCACAATAAAATCTTGCTCCCCTTTAGTCCTAAACTGCCAATATGTCGAGCTGCCATTTTTATTTTTGTGCAACGAACTATATTTCACATCAATTGTCAATCCATCGAACCAAAAGTCATAGACCGGATTATTTTTCTTGAAATACTTATTCGCATCTACTGCATCTGGAACATACTTCTGAAATAATTCTTCAGCCATACCACCAAGCTTAGCGGTTCGTGAACCGTATTGAATCTTATCTTGGATTTTTAGACAACCACTTTGTAATAATTTTAGATGAGCCACGTGAATAGGAAGACCAGAACGTTCAACTGCTTTATGAAAGTCTCCACATTCCATATAAATATCAACAATATCCATTTCATTTCCTCATTTGTTATTGAATCCCACCATAGCGTTGAACTTCTGACTGAAGCAACTGCTGGTTGAATACCAGGTTCCCAACTCCTGCAATATTCATGAATAATTGTCCCTTACTAAGTCGGGGGAGCGTTTCTAATTCCGACTGATTCATAGAGCTCGTTAAAGCATTGGCAAGTAATGGTACGCTTGTTTCATCTGTTTGTGCAAAGACACGGTATTGCATCAGCTCAAAAATGCGTTTTACAGCAATCACATACGGATCTTTATGATTTCCAGAACCTGCTTCAAAAAGAATACCTTGTAATGAATTTACGGAAAGGACAACTCCTGCAAAGTTCTCTCCCATCGAATCAATGACATCTGCTAATAATTTAACACTTGTTTCATAGCGTGGATTGATGAGAGTTTGTGCCTCGCTAATATTAACGATATAGTGTTCTAAATCCATTTCAGATAACTTAGGATTTTCTTTTAAGAGTCGCTTGCAGCGTTTACCATTATTGACAATGTCCGCTGAGACAAGAGACAAAACAGAAAAGATTTGAGCATTTAATAAGTTTGGCATATTTTTCAAGCCTGATAAATCAAACGTTACAACTTGTTCAGTCGAAATATCTTGAAATTCCGTTATGCCTTCAAACATGGAAGTGTTAGATGTCATTATCTCATTAAACGTATTATAAATGCGTTTGACGGATTTCAGTTCTTCTTCATCTTTTTGTCTCTTTTGGGTTAATCGGCGTTTGTAGTCATCCAAATAGAGAAGAAAATCGGATAGAATTGGATAATCTTCATTGTCTAACTGAGTAGCTCTTAGTTCGTCTTTATGAATAGTTGGATTCACAAACCATAAATTTTCTGCAATGTAAAACTCATTTAAAATTTTTCCGAAAGTAATGAGATCATCTCCTGTGACCTGATCGTTCAACAACTTCAGGATATTTTTCAACTTTTCAATATGCAATTTATAGGATTGTTGTTCATCTACTTCTGTTCCCTCTGCATTGGTAGCAGTCGGGAAAATCTGGAAAATGTTAATACGATTGACTTCTCCTGATAAATCTAAAATTAAGCCATGTTGTTTTTGAGTTAATTCTGTAAACGTCCCATTCGCATCAAAATTTCGGATATAATTGCCTTTTGCATACAAGCCGTCTGTATGCTTCAATAAAAAGGATTTTTGCCCCATTTTAGGATTTCCGGACAGAATCATAAAGGAACGAGTCCGCTTTTCATTTCTCTCAAGAAAGTTAAAGTTGACAGCTCCTTTTGTAGGAGTCCAGCCTAGATAAAAACCTCTTTGGTCTTCTAACTTGGTATGGTTGAAGAAGTAACCTCCGGCTAAATCATGGGCTCTAACGGATCTTCCTTTTCGATTATTTGGCAAATCAACTTGATATTTAGCAGGAATAAAGGGAGAATGATATTCAAAATCTAATTCTCCTGAAAGGATAGTTGACTTATAATTAGAGGTCTTATCTTTAATTTCCTCTACCTTTTTAAAGAGTTCTTCCTTTGTAGTAGCTGAAGCAAAGACACGAACATACATTCCTAACATTGCTATATTTTTCTTAGTAATCTCACGATTCAGTTGTTGTAAATCGTGAATTTCATCCAACTCTTGCTGGTTATCTGTTAGTTTGCTATTCCCCGTGATTCGAGTTGACTTTTCTTCAATCGAATCCGTTATATCTTTTTTAAGCTCTGTATTGTTTTCTCGATAAAGAGAAAGAAAAGAACGAGTCCCAGAAATTTGCATTAAATCTGTCAACCAAAATTGATCTAAATCCTCTGAAGGATATTCGTAATAATGAAGGACAGTATGACAACCATCTCCACTTACCCAATAGCGGTCATGCTTTTTGAAGTCAATATTTCCTTGAGGTTGCACTTGACTGATAAATTCCAAGTCATAGCCATCAGCTTGTAACTTTCGTTGTTTCCGTTTTGAAATCTTTGGCATGAAAATCCTCCTTACAATTTTTCATTCATATTGTTATATTGTGTAATAATTTGAACCTTTTTCAGGTGAGTGATCTCCTGAGGCACAAAATCATTATTTCCGTAGCTTTTGGCTTTACGAACTAACTCATCTAATTCACTAGTTGTTGGAGCAAATAGCCACAAAATAAACTCTGTGTTATAGATTTCTTTTTGAATACTTTCTTCTACCTGAATTTGTTCCTGTAGTAGTTTTTCTCGATCTTCTAATTGTAAGTAGCGCTTAGAATTCGGAGATAACTGACTCTTTTCTCGCCTTACCTTACTGAGCCAATGACGTTGGTGCATCCGTTGTGCATCAGTATTGGTAGGAAGAGTCGTTACTTCAAATTGAATATCTGTATTAAACTCAGATAGCCACTTTTCAAAATTTTGGATGGTTCGATTTACTTCAACATAACTTAAAGAACCTAAGTCTTTTCCAGGTATTTCCATAAATTGAAGATAACCGAAGTCCACCAGTTTAATGTACTCCTGCGGATTCTTCATAATCGCTTTAACATCTAGCAAATCAATACAAGAATGAATATCAAAATATTCTTGTTTGTATTCTTTTTTACTTCTATGCGCCCCTCCTAACGGTTGCTTTTCTTGAATAGACGCTGCTTGTCGTTGAATCGCCATTATCTTTCTCCTGTTCTTTTTTTGTAATCTAAACTAATATATCGTCTTCTCCGCCGGCGGAAGAATAGATAGAGTGTATTCCAATTTTTCTTGCCGCCATTAGCTGGAAACACAAGATACAAAGACAGCAGCATACTTAATACAATAAATAGAATCATTTGAAACCATTGTTCAGTAGGAAAAATTTTGGTCGCATATCGTAAAGCAATGATTCCTGATAAGCCAACAAAACTAATGTCTGCCATAAACAAACCAATCATTTTCATTCGAGCTTTAATGTCTCTGGGGACACCATATTTTTCATTCATAGTTCTTTTTCCTTTCTAACTATTCCATCATGATAAGAGCAGTATAAAGGATAATGATTTTTTTGTTTTTAATGGGACATTTCAGAATCAGTTTATCCTATCACTTAATAAATTAGATAATAAGTTATTTAATTTATTAAGCATTTCAGTACAAAAAAGAAGCCTCATGATTGAGACTTCTTAACGATCTGAAAGAATTCTTCTTCAGATAAAAGCGTAATAGCTTGTCCTTCTGCGATTCGAGAAAGAGCAGCCTCATACTTTTTGGAACGCTTATCTACTTGAAAGAGATCCAATTGTTTATGACCTACGATTAGAATATCGGTTTGAGCTGATATAAACCCTTGTACCGTAGCTCCTTGATCCTTTAAGAAAAGAATAACTTCTTCTCTTGTCATCGGTCTTAAACTACCTGTAATCACAATCTTTTTATCAGAAAGCTTCATGTCATCACCTATCTTCCTCATCCTCTATTTCAGCCCCTTTTATATGACTCTGTCCTTGCATATATTGACCGGCTTGTTGAGCTTGTTGCTGCATTCGATTCATCTGATAGAGGGACTGATTCAAGTTATTTCTGGCTGAAGAAGGTGAATTTGGCTTAGAAGATGGTGTTTTTGGTGTTTGGGAAGCAACTGAATTAGTTGAATTGGTTAGAGCGTTTTTATCGCTCAAAGTAGGATTAGGACTACTTGGCTCACTGATTCCCTTGAAGTCTTCTTTCTGAGACTCTTGTTGGATATTTGATATGGTTGGGTCACTAACTCCACCATCTGCCATAGAAGGATCCTCAAAAAGTGGTTCTCCGCCATACATGCCTGAAGGATTCAAGGTATATTCGGGTTCATTATTATCACCAGATCTAAAACGAGCTTGATCCGGAATATCGTCATTCTTCAAAGCATTGTAAGTTGAATATAATCCTGTTTGGGCTTTATCATCCAGGTTATCCATGACACCTCCAGCATAATCCACTGCTTTTTGCCCCATCACTTCGGCTAAATCAACCGCATTACTGATCCCACCTTTTACGGTATTTCCTATTCCTTGGTCTTTGACTGCATTAAAGATACCTTGAATGCCTCCACCTGTTGTAGCAAGGCTATTTCCAACATGTTTACTTGCGTTCTTAACTGCTCCAGGTGTTTTCATTGCCATATTGCCAGCGCCCTGTGCTAATGCGAAACCACCTTTACCAATCGCACCGGCACCTGTCGCAAAGGCATTTCCCATCATCATTGCACCAAGCAATTGTTGAGCTGTCTCGCTATGTCCTGTTGAGACACCTAGCCAACGTTCAATCATGGTCACTCCCTGCATAGCTGCCAAGAAGACACCAATATAAACGATACTTGCGGCCAGACATTGTTCCCACATGTTCAATCCGTCGTAGAATCCACCGGAAAGTTTTGTGATAGCGGTCACGGATAAGGTTGGTAAATCTCGACAAATTTCTAAGGTCATTCGCATAATAACTACTTCAAATATAATACCAGCAAATGCCCCTCCTATCGTTCGTAGGAGTTCCTTGTACTTCTTATTGGAAGAAAGGGAAGTATAGCCTTGAATTGGAGAAATCACAGCTTCCATGATAATATCAAAGACCGATTTGACAAACTTGATAGACATACTCATCAGCAAAACAATCAAAATAATATACTGCATAAACATGCCAATCCAGTTAACCTTATAGCGAAGATATACCGGCTCAAAAGCATTCAACCCACCAATAATTCTGTGTTCTGTTATTGTTTCAACACCATCTTTATTTGCATTTAATTTATGAAGTAATAAACCTTTGATACCAAGCTTTTTCTTATTCCACTCGTGCAAAAAGGCTGCATTATCAACTCCATAATGATCTGTAAAATCAATTTTTGTCGCAAAGTCTGGTGTATCTCGCTTATCCTTACTATCTGTAATCTTATTTAATGCGGTAGAGCCCGCTTTAACAGGTCTAATATAACCATAATCATCCATTGGGAATAATTCTGTATTGAAATCATGATCAATTAGAACTTTTAAATCCACGACATTATTTTTCATAGGCTGAATGGCAAGAGAGGAATATTGTGTTCCTTTGTCTCCCGAAATCGTTTGAATCGTTTGAGCATCTTGCGCTAGAGCAGTCGCAATCGTTGTAAGGGATAAAGGCATAACAGAGGTGACAAAAGTCACCAACAGAAAATTAACTATCACATTCTTGTACTTTGTCGGCTTCGTAAAGACACCTGTGATAGCACTTGCCACTAAAAGCAATGTGAAAATCGTGACCCCTACAATTTGAAACCAATAAAAGAATTGTCCGATAATAGTTTTCTGATCGCCTAAATAACCAAAAAGACCAAAGAGCTTAAACATATTGTTAAAAACATGTTCTAAGCTAGCGGTTATTTGGTATAAGGCTTTTCCAATTCCTCCCGGAACAGCAGCAATAAAAGATAGAAAAGCCGGAGTAGATTCCAAATAGTTAGACCAATAGGAATAAAACTGAGCTAGCTTTTGAGAGTTATCACCTACAATGTCACCATCTAATTTCTGAACATCTCTCATTAAATCTGAAAAAGTCTGATAATTCAATAAAGATACCTTCTTTCTTTAAAAGTATCTTTACTTTAAAGGATAATGATTTTTTCTGTGTTAATGGGACATTTCAGAAAAAGGGCAAAAGAAAAAGCCTCAATTGAGACTTTTCCTTATTTATTAGTTTTACCTGTGAAATCATACAAATAATTAGGTGCTTTAGCACCACTTTCAAACTCAAAAATTCGAATCGTATTTCCTCCATCAGATAATACTACACCATACAATAGGTTGTCTGTAATTGTCTTTTTATCATTATCTACTGCAATAACAAAATAATCTTTTCCTTTTAATTCTTCTTCATGTTTCACCAAAACACCTTTCGCCTTGGAATTCAATTTATCTTTAGGAAAAACTTTGAAATATTTACTTTCATTGGTATTTAAGTTAGTAATCTTATTCTCCTTCTTATCAAAGGCTAATTCGCTACCACCTTCTGAAAAAATAGAACTATCATATCCAGGTGAGGTAGAATACCCAGTATATTTATCCTTCAGAATATTTGGTACACCATTTTTATTTACTTTAGACCCACAAGCAGCTAATACCACTAACATGACGATTAAAGTAAGCAGGCTAAACAACGATTTCTTCTTCATGTGTTTTTCTCCCTCTATAATTCCTATACATGTTCATTATAACAGAATGATTGAGTTGTTTCAATAGTTAAATAGCTTTTTATGTATTATCTTATATAATTATTTACACAATTTACTATATAAGATAGACAAGGCTAAGAAACATCATCCACAAATAAATCCGAATAATCAGTGTTGTAGTCTTCATCGCCAAAAACCGTTTCTTGAGCTAAAGCATGATAGAGTTCTTCTTCAGTTGAATAGACTTTTTGAGTGATAGTCGATTTCTTTCTATAGCGAGTAGCTAATTTGGGACTTGTTCCACCAGCACCAATTCGGCTGTTCAAACGTTCTCTCCAATCAATCAGATTATTTAAAGCTGTTGAAGCATCTACGGCAATTTCTTGCAGGTCTAACCCTCGATGCGGACAATCAACCGGAATATCAGCTAGTTTCAAGCTACGGTCAAATTCTTCCTGAAGGAACATATAACGATAAGGGAAGGCGGTTTTATCATGTGCAAAAATAGGATCTGCGGTTGTTTTATAACCAGTCTTATCCCGATTCTTGATATATCGGAAAATAACAACTTCTCCTTCTTGCAACTTAGCCAGTTGCGTAGGTGTAAGAAGAGGTTGGTTCTCAGTTCGATAGGAAACATTTGGATTTGCCTCATCAATAATATTGGCAGACTTACTGCGAATCGTAATCGTTCGTGTTCCCAAATCTTGGCTAAAGGCTTTATTGGTATCACTAGAGCTCGTTTTAATATACATGTGAATAGCACAGTTATTCTTAATCGTTTCTGCCACTTCTTTTCCGTAAACATCAACTAACTGTTCTAAGTTTTGAATCCACATATAATACAAAATATTTTGACCCAAACCAATGGAGATTTTAGTTGCCATTGCAGGAATGGCTGGAAGGTTAGTAAACTCGTCTAGGACATGCAAAATCCGGTTGACACATTTTCCGCCATTTGAAAGAGCCAGCTCATAATTGACATTGAATAGTTGATCCAAAAACATAGAAACCAGTGCATTGTATTCTGATCGATGAGGAGGGGTGACGAGATAAATCACCTTTGGCTGATCCGAATAAATAAGTTCAATATCTTCTTTTTCTAACAAAGTGCCATCTGGCTTGTCAATGGAGACAATTGCTACATGATCTAAAACTTTCTTCTTGCTATAGCGATCCAGTTGAATGATTTTGTCACGTTTTTGGTACACTTTTTCAGCTGCAAGAGTGAAGCGTTGGTTTCTAACCCAAACATTCGTATTGTTTTCATAATCAAAGTCAATAATGATTTGAAATTCATCTGGTAATTTTGGCTCAATCACAAAATTCAAATATCCGTGACCATCTACAAGAGCTGTTTGTTCTTTGACATGAACAATTTCTTGCGTCTTCAATCCCCATTTTTTGATACTTAGAATCGTCACTTTAGCAGTTTGATAGGCAAATGTATTTTCTAAGCTCTCACTTGTACTAGAACGGAATTTGATGGATAAACGACGTGGAAAACCAACTGAAGCCATATCAATGGAATTTTTGGAAGTCATCTTTGCCACATTATCTTGCAAGAAGAGATTCAATCCCGTAATCATGCTAGAGTAAATATTTCCTCTTGTTTCATCTCCACCAAAAGCAGAGGCTCGAAATTCATTGTCTGCCATTGCTCTGAATTTAGAGAATTGTTTTCGATTAACCATTCTCAGATTATCAAAATAAACTGTAATCTTAGACTTTTTGGTAACTAAATCCCCTTGTTCTGGATTTTCTACAATTTCATTTTGAGAATTGACAAAAACTTCTTCAGAACCTAATTCATTCAGGAATTTTGCGACATTTGGAATAGTGATTGTGTCCCAGGCATCTGCTTCTCCATTTTGAGCTGTTTCATGAGCCCGATCCATTAACGCCATTGTCAAAGCGTTGAAGAGCGACACAGAGGATTTTCGGAAATATTCTGCATTGCCTTTCTCTCCACCCTTTGTTTTAGGATAAATCATTTGAGCGGTCGCATTCACACGAGTTTGAGCCATTTCATAATAGCCTTTTTTAGCGGCTTCTACAGCTAATGCTAGAGGATTAAAGCTCATGGAAAAGTCCATTTCTTGATAATTTAAAACTTCAACCGCATAGCCTCGTTTACGCATCGTTTTATAAGAAGACTGATAGTGTTCCCCTTTAGGATCCCCAATAATCATTGAAGGCTGGATTTCCGCTCGACTATTGATGTCAATGGTTGGTGCAATCACTCCCTCCCCTTTACCGGAACGAGTCATCCCAATACCTAGAGTACTAATGGTATCATCTTCAATATAATAGTCGCCTGAAGGAATGGAAAGCAGTCCTAAAATCTTTTCCGCATTCGTCAGATAACGACTAAACCGTCTATTTTGGTATATCATTTGTGTTCGCAATGTCCACCCGGCCAGATTATTTCTTGTTTCATGTAAAACTGGAAAACCACCGTTTTCTGGATATGTCTTTTGTTTATTCGGGATCTTCTTATACTGTTTATAAACTTCTTTTTCAGTCGCAAAGCGATCATCCCCTTTTTCATTCCCATTATAATCCCGATATTGCTCAAAGTTGATCCAGGCAGACTTCCAAGCAAGTAATTCGCCAATCAGAAATAAAGGAATTGCTAAGATAGGAGCAAGCGTATAAACCCGAATATTGAACAGATTTCTCACTAACAAACTATTCATATCAAAGCTCGCTTCCAAACTTCTGTTTGAAATGAGTAAATATAAATAGTGTAGTCCCGCTCGAATAACCGTAACAAAGTAATTTGTCAAGACAAGGGCAATCAAGCTAAAACTCAATCCCATGAGAATCATGCTACGATAATTCTTGAAATACAGAATGGGTTTCATTTCTTTGTTAAATCGTTTCCGCTCTTGCTTTACAAAAGGTAAATGATAAAACAAACGGAAAATCAGATTACCAGCAACTAGAAAAATAAATGACAACAAATATAAAACACTCTGCTTAATAGTCCCCCATAAATTCTTTTTTAAAGTATTATGAACTTGCTTCCAGGAGATTTTCTTCTGACCTTTCCAAATCTTCTCCTGTTCTTTTTTCCATTTTTTGAAGCGATTTTTTATCTCCTCTCGATGTTCAAATACATTCTTTATTCTTTGAAGCCCTCGACCCCAAAAAGGGATAACTAAGTGAAAACCTTTATAAAAAACATAGATTCCTACACTCATGAACAAAAGAAAATTCACTAGATTCACTTTTGCCAGCTGAATGAGAGTATAGACTATCATTTCAAGCACACTCAACATAACTTACCTCCTCACTTTCATCTAATGCTCTCTTAATTTTTTGACCATAAACGGCTGTAAAGAGAAAAATTCTAAATTGTAAACTAGGAGATGCTTGATTATATCGCCGTAAGTAGCTAGAAAATTCTTTCTTCATATCCTGAAGAAAAATGGCACTACAATATTTCTTCTTCTGTTTCAAATAATTATCTATTTGAATAGAATCGGCTAGTAATTCATCAGAATTGACTTCAGCTTTCATCATCATTCCGTTTCCTTTCTACTATTTTCTTTCTATTTTAAAAAATAAAAAATTTTTTTGTGTTAATGGGACAAATCAAAAATCACATATAATACTAAATAGCTTTATATGTAATTTGACATTCCATTTTAAGCATTTTTCGTGAATCATTCTTCATAAAAATTATAAACAAAGCCTTAGAATGCCTATCTCAGCACCTCATTTATACAAAAATAACACACAAGAATTTATTCCTGTGTGTTAAAAACTTTTTTAGTTTGGAAATGATTAGAATGGGCTATCTACGTCCATTGGAATTGGATCATCTGGAATATGAGAAGCTTTGCCAGCTTGAACCTCTTTACGTTGCATAGCTGCTTCTTTACTTTCCAAGAAGGTAATTCCATTTTGAAGCGATGGAGCAATGTATTGGTAAGTTCGATTTTGTCCTTGATCGTTTTTGTAAGTATTTTGAACAATTTCTCCTTTCAGTAAAATTGGAGAACCTACTGAAAGACTATCATACATTACATCAGCCTGTTTCCCATAAACTTGAACATGAAAGAAACTTGGAATCGGTTTACCATCTTTATCCAATTGACTAGAATGACAGACAAAATCAAATTTAAAAAATGAAGTACCTTTAGCTGTTTTACCATAACCACCATTTGGAATGCTTGATACTCGCCCATAAGCAATAAACTCTTGCATGTTATTCTACCTCTTTTCTTTTATGACCTGCAAAACTAAGAACTGAGAGAACAGCTCCTCCGATAATTCCTAACCAAGAGGTAACTTCCCCTGTAGAAGGCAACTGTTTAGCAGAAACAGTATTATAGTTGACCGTTACTCGTTTATGATTGGTTGGAGTGAGTGTTGGTGTAACAGCTTGTTTCTTTCCGTCCACATAGCTTGTGATTTTGCCTGTTTCATCCACAACAGGAACAGCTTGTCCGCCTGCTTTTTCAATAACTGCTTTTTGTTCCGCTAATTTAGCTTGACGTTGTGCTTCCAATTGAGCTTGATATGCTTTGACAATCTTAGAGTGTTGAGCAACTACTTCTGTTTGAGTTGCTTTTAACACTTGCAATTTTGCTTCTTCTTTCTCAAGCAGAGCTTTCTTTTTCGCTAAAGTTTGTTTGGCAGTCAATAAGCTTTGTTTTGCTTGTGCTAAACGTAAAGGAGCGTCTTTTAGCTTGAGAACTCTTTCTTGAGCATATACCAAACGTTCCTTGGTTTGAGTTAATTCACCCTTACGTTGGCTTACTAATGCTTGAGCTTGAGCTAATTCATCTCTCTTATTGGTCAACTTAAACTGTTCTGCAGACAGATTATTTTTAAGAGCTGCCAGTTCGGACTGTTTTCGAGCCAACTCAGCTTTTGCTTGTGCTAAAGCTGCTTGTTTTGCTTTAACGTCCGCAGTTAGTTGCTTCACCGCCTCTTGTGCCGCTTTGTTTTCTGTTTCATCTACTTTCACCGTTGCCTGTGCTTTTGTGAGAGCTGTTTCTGCGGCAGGAGTTAAAGGAGTTTCAGCTTTCAAACTATCCCGTTTAGCTGTCACAAGCGCTAGCTTCCCTTTCGCTTTTTGATAGTCTGTTTCTGCTTGGGCTTGATTCACTTTGGCTTGTTCATCAGCCTTCTTAGCTAAATCATAAGCGCTTTGCGCCGCTTTTTGACGGGCTAAGACTTCCTTACTATCAAATGGATTAGACAATGCTTTGGCGTCAAAGGTATTTGGTTGTGTAAGAGCCCTATCATACACAAAGAGGAAGTTGACTACTTGCCAGAAGTCATCTTTATAAGAAGTACCAACCCCTAAATAAGCCTTCTTCACACCGCTTTCAGATAGTCCAGCTAGCGTTCCAGCGTGGAGAAACTCATTGTTTTCATTATCCTCTACATCTTCAAAAGCATTAAACATCAAGTTCAAGATGTTATTATAAATCAGTCGTTTTAACTCACGTGGACTGATTCTCTGTTGTTTCCGAGCAGAACCAGATCCACCCATTAAGCCAATGCTTTCTTCTGTTCCGCTAGTAATGCCTACTTTAGCTAGTACTCGATCTAGATTTACTCGATCATGACCTTTCACACCATTCGTTGCAGAAGTGGAAACATGTTCATTAACTGCTTCAGTTGCACCTCTAGAAACTTCAACTTTCGCTGTTCCAAAAGCTGCACGAATTTGATTGAGCAAATCAGCCGCAAAGAGAGACATCTCTTCTCGAACTTCGGCTGGGAGATGATTCAAATCTAAGGTATCAAGATCACTATCATCTTGATTCGTTTTAAATTGATTCTGTTTAGCGAGTGCCTTTCCCATAGCAACCAGCTTATCAGTTTGAGCCTTTAATTCTGCTTTACTATATTTAGTAAAGTTTTGATTATAGTCTCGTAGAGCTGCAATATAATCTTGCGAAAGCGTAATCGTATTGATAGCTTCAACTTTATGATTGGCTTTTGTTAAGTTAGAATCAGCTTCAAAGAGTTTATCGGCTGTTTTATTTGCATCATTTACTTTATGCGCATAATCAAGTCCTGTTTCTTGTTCAGTAGCTTCAGCAATCTGTACTTCTTTTTCAGCGGACGCTAGAGCTTTCTCACGCTTAGCGTCTGCTTGCTTCGCTTCAGCCAAGTTCGTTTGAGCTTTGGCAACTGCTTCTTTATCGGCGTTTACTTTTGCTTGCGTTTGTTCAGCTTTAGCAATAATTTCTTTAGTACCCGTACCATCTAAAATGGCTTGTTTTTCGGCTACTTTCTTTTCTGCTTGTGCAACAGCTGCTTGTTTTTGAGTAACTGGCTCTTGGGCTTTTGCGACTGATTCTGTTTGTTTCATCACTTCACTTTGAGCTGTTTGTTGGGCTGTTTGAGCTTGAGTCACTTTTTTTTCAGTTTGGTTGACTTGACCAGTAGCTTCTTTAACAGAAGTTTCTGCTTTAGCCACATTTTCTGGAGTCGCTTCTTGAGCGACTTTTTCAGCTTGAGCGACATTCGTTGTTTCTGTTTTGACCGTATTTTCAGCAGTCGTCACATCTTTTTGTGCTTGATTAGTTGTTTGTTCTTGTGCTTTAACCGCTGCAGTTGCGGTATCTACAGCTGTTTGAGATTGAATTACTTTTTCTTTTGTTACAACTGGTTTCGTTTGAGCAGCTTCCGTGTTTTTAACTTCTTTTGGCTGCACATCTTCTGCCTGTACTACTTGTCCTGCACCTACCACAGCAACAGTCGCAACTGTTGTCATCAATGTTTTACTAACTTTATTCATAATATCTTATGACTCCTTTTAAATGATTTATAATTATATTATAAGACATACGTCTTATAATGTCAAGTATCTTGCTCAGAATTTTTGATGACTTTTATCAACTTTTCTGCTGTATCTAAAGTCATATTCCCGATTTTTCGCTGACCATTCATAAATTTTTGAATCGCAGTCACATCAATACCAGATTCTTTTGCAATACTATAGGCAGTACGCCCACTTTTTAATAATTCTTCAATTTCTTTTTTCATGCTTATAAAATGACTCCTATTATGATGGATAACTTTATTATACGATACAAAAATAATGAATTCAACCGATACCAAAAAGAAAAGCTAGGCAAAACGCCTAGCTTGCTCCATCTGTCTGATCAAAGCTATCTATTGCGTTTATCAGATTTTCTTTTTAATTTTCTTTATGTTTTTTCAAACCAAATAGACCAAAGCCTGCAAGGATCATTCCCAAAACAGACAATCCAATACCAGAAGCTGTACCTGTTTGTGGTAAAGCTGGGGCTGGTGTCTTTGGTGCAGGGGTTGGTTTCTTAGGTTGTGGTTTTTCTGGTTCAGGTGTAGGTGTACTTGTTTTAACCGTATTAGAAACAACTTCATGACCATTCACCACATTCTTATAAGTATTTTCAAATGTTCCAGCTGAAATTCGTTTCATTTGAATCGCAGCATCTACATCAAATTCAGACGCATTGTCTACTTTATCCAAGAAATCTTGTTTCATTGAAATTTCAACAATTCCTTTAGCTTTGTCATATTTCAGCTCTGCATATTGTGACAAGTCTGTACCAGCTTTAATCACTGTACCGTCTTTCAATTTGATGTCAACAGCAGCCATTGCCTTATACTCACCTGTAAATTCATCACCTTTTTCGTCAAAGTCATCATAGAAACGATATTCTTTGAGGGCTTCTCCACGGTCAGATGGCAATTTAGCTCCATCTAAATAGTAATAGAATTTATCACCCAACTTAATCAATTTACCATCAAGATTTTGACCATCACCAAGTTTGTTATAAACTCGTTTTTGTACCTTCAATTCTGGTACATGATTAACTACCACATTTGAATAGTAACCATTGCCGAATTGCACTTGGAAAGTTTGGTTGGTATATTTACCAGTAAATCCTTTCTGGTTTTTCATTGGTGTATGGAAATACAAGTCCATACCTGTTTGAACGTAGGCTTTATAAAACTCTTCTGGTTTTTCTGCTACCCACATGTAAAATGCGCCTTTTGGAGAAATACCTGAACGATCAATCATATCATTTAAGGCTTTAGAGAGTGTCTTACGATCTAAAACATGATACATCTTCAGACCGTTAACAGCTTTACCTTGTGCATCTTTTACTTGGAATCGACTTTCAAGTGGCGTAACTGCATCATCTTGGTAGTCTTCAATGTATGCAAAACCTTTAGCAATCGCTTCTTTACCAGACTTGTCGTTTTTATTTGGACGATTCGTCCATTTTGATACATAGTAATTGACACCTTCAGGAAGCATTTCTTTGCCATCCACCAGTTTTCCAGCAGCATTGTAATTATGCTTCTCTGGCTTCAATGGATCCCGATTTGGATTTTTCGGATCATTTGGCTTATTTGGTTGTTGTTTACCTGGAGTGTGGATTAACACTTTATTTGATTTACGTGTATAACCACCCTTACTATGTCCTTCGTTTACAACCATTTCAAAGACATTTTCGTAATCTGCAGCGTCATTCTGAGGACGACCCCATACAGACAATGCACCTAATTGATATTCCTTCGCACGGTTTTTATTAACTGCATCAAGGATTTCTTTTTTAGCTGTAAAGCTCAAGAAATTCGTTTTTTCATTATAAACAACCTCATAGCCTTTATTGGCTTCTTTCGTCTTTTTAACATCTAACTTAAAGCCTGATGGTAAATGGTCATTAAAGACTAACTTTGTATAAGTTGTTCGATTAGCAGGAAGAACTTCCGTCTGCAAAGCAAAACGATTAAGCGAGTTTTTAGCAACGTATTGACCGTTAATATTCACCTTATCCGCATTTTCAACCGCTTTTGCAATTTGCGGACGAGTAGATAATTTATAATCATGAACGTGTACCGTTGGCACTACTGGAGCAGTTGGTTCTTTTTCTTTTGGCTTATAGATTGGAGTTGGTACACCATTCACTTTTACCAACGTTAATTTAACTTTTGGAGTTGGAACTGTTTTTTCCTTTTCAGGAGTGAACTTCTTCAACTCTTCCAATTTAGGTGTCGGAACTTCTTTCAACTTCTCAGGTGTAAAAGTTTTACGAGGTTTCGATTCTTTATAACGAGCAGGAACTGGAATGCCAGAAGACTTAAAATCTGTATTAAATGCAAACCATTGCGAAACAATTCCACTTTCTTGACCATTGGTTTCAACACCGAAACTAAATTTGATTCGTTTATCTGTCGAAACAATCCCAGCTCCTTTGTAAGCATACGGACTATCTTCACGATCCCACGGCTTATCCAAGCCTAAAGAATCCAAATCTTCCAAATTGGCTTTAGAATAAACCAAATCGCCATAACGTTGAACCTTCGACCCATTAATTGGAATAAACTTGTCATCAGAAGAAATACGAGCATATTCAACGTGTGATGTTCCTTCACCGTAAGAGTTCATGGAAGCAACCGAATAAAGGAATGGTTTTCCTTTTACTGGAAGAATTTCCTTTCCATCTTCCCCAAAATATCGAACCTCTACATCAAGTTCATAGCCTTCCTTGCCTGCCAAAGTACCTGCCAAAATAGTTGAAGTAGGATTTCCTTCAAAATTCAAATTGATCTTTCCATATTGGCTATTAGCCTTTTTAGCCGTATAGTGGAACTCAGCAGCTACAATTTTTTTACCGTCATAAGAGGCATTCAATCCCTCATATCGAGCAACTGCTGTCTGCCCTACGGCAAGACGACCCAATACACTGCCACTGGTTGTTGAAGTGGCTTCCTTAACATCATTAGTAACCAAATTATCCCAATTAGTACCAATCACATTGAAGACATTACCACCTTTTTTATTAACCTCTTCCCAATATTTCTTCTGAGAGATAAACTCCGCTCCTTTAACACTCACAAGCTTAGCATTTTTTACATTGTCTTTGCCAAAGACAAGATACTTACTTACAATATCTTTAACATAACCATCTTTAGCACTGTTAGCTTTAGCTTCAGCTTTTTCTTTCGCAACACGAGCATCTTCAGCTTGATTATGTTCCGCAACTTCCTTGTTAAATTTATCAATTTCCTTATTTTCAGCATCTACTTTGGCTTGACCTGCTGCATTACGTTTTGTGATAGCAGCATTTTCCGCTTCAACAGATTTTTTATGAGCTAACTGAGCTTGATTGCGCTTCGTAATTTCAGCGTTTTCAGCATCCACCTTAGCCTTATTTGCCGCATTTTGCTTACGAACGGTTTCATTGTACGCTTTCGCAGCTGCGATTTCCTTATCTTCCTTTGTTTTTTCAGCTTGATAGGTTTCAGTAGCTTTTTTATTTTCAGCTTTTACTTGTTCAACAGCTTTGGTATAGGCATCATAAGAAGTTTTATTGGCATCCACTTTTACTTCTTTAGTCGTTTCCGTCACTTTGGCATCTGGAAACTCAGCTTTAATCTTAGCTTTCGCTTGTTCCACTGCTTGATTGGTTTGCGCTGCTTGTTGGCTAGCCTTGTCATGTGCTTCTTTCAAAGCTTTATTTTCTGCTTCAATTTGCGCATTCTTTTGTTTCGTTTCTTCAACTGCTTTAGCATGATCGGCTTTCGCCTTTTGATAATCCGCCGTTGTTTGTTCAACCGCAGCTTTTTGTTTTGCTTGATCTGCTGCAATTTCAGCTTGTGCCCTTTGCGTTTCAGCTAATGTATTTGTTGTACCCTTATCAACAGTTGTATCTTGTACAACTTTCACACCAGCTTGTTGGGCTTGGTTAGCTGCTTGATTAACTTGTGAATTATCTACTGTAACATTTACAGTTCCTTGTGCTTGATTCGCCTGAGCAATCGTTTGTTTAGCTGCTTGGGTTTGCACAGGCTGACTAGCTTGCAAATTTGTAGCCGTATTCGGAGTAGTTGTTGCTTCATCTGCATAGCTTGTTTGCGCTGTTGCCACAGCTAAAGCAGCAAGCCCTAAAATAACTCCACAAGCACCATAAGCCTTAATCTTACGGATAGAACCATACGTTTTTGTTTCATTTGATTTCATTTTTTGATTTCTCCTTAAATTTTATTAAAATAATTTTTTAATTTTGTTCCTACTGCAAGCAAAGATAGACCAATCAATGATAGCAGAGAACTAATGAATGCTTTCTCACCTGTTTTAGGTAATGTCTTTAATTCACCTGAAGCGGTTGTTACGGAAACCGTTTGATCCGGATTAACTGTTGCTCCAATGGAAGCAGCTGAAACAATAGAAGTTGTACCGTCTGCATTTGCAATAATCGGATTACTATTTTGGACTCCGACAATTGTAACTCCTGAATTTGTCGTGACTGGTTTGTTTGGTGCTACATCTTGCACCACTTGACCTGTAGCAGTTGAGGTTGTTCCAATTTGGCTTTTACCAGCTTGATTTGCTTCATCCGTTGTTTTGGGTTTTTCTTCAGGTTTTGGTTTTTCTTCAGGTTTTGGTTTTTCTTCATCCTTCTTATCTTCTGAAGAAGGTGTGCTTGGGTTCGGAGCTGGTTCAACAGGCTTTTCTGGTTCTGTTGAAGGTTCCGTAGAAGGATTTGTCGGATCTGAAGGAACAACCGGATCACTTGGTTTTGTACCAGGATTTTCCGGAGTCGGTTCAGCTGGCTTTTCTGGTTCTGTTGAAGGTTCACTTGGAGTTTCTGGAACTGGAAGACTTGGCTCTGCTGGTGTTTCAGGCTTTGGAGTCACCTCAGTAGAAGCACTTGGATCTACTGGAACGACTGGTGCATCCGCCAAGACCATTCCGGCATTGGCTAGTACAATCGTTGAAATACTTAGCATTGTTAGTAGTTTATTTTTCTTCATTTAGATTTTCCTTTTCTTTTATTTTTTTGATTTTATATAAGCTGTTTCTATTGGCTCTTTAGTAATGACAAAACCATAGGGGCTGGATTTCTTTTCTTTGGCAATGAGTGTTAATCGAACACTCTTAATTCCATCGTTTTGTTTTAAAGCAAGAACATAGGTTGCTGTATATTCGCCCGCTTCATAGCTGATTTTTTCAAGAATAACAGATTGCAAGGTTCCTTCTTTTGGAACTGTATATTTTGCATTCCCTTTATCCAAAAAATCAGTTAATAACTGTTTGTTATTAGAATAGTAACTTGGTATAAAGTAACGACTAAAAACATCCAATTGATGTTCCTGTTTTTGTAATTGAGTCGTTTTTTCTAACTCTTGATGCAAAAACTGAACTTGTCGAGTCGTTTGACTTTGATTAGTTAATATCCAAATGTTAATCCCTAAAGATAAACAAAGTAATAGGCTGGTTATTCCCAAAGCAAGATAAAGTTTTTTCATAGGATGAGAGGATTGCTTTTGTTGCTGAAACTCATCTCTTTGAATAGAAACCGCAGGGCTACGAATGCTTCCTTTACTATGGACTTCTTCTTTACTCGGAAACAGTGGAAGAGAAGTCTCGCTAACATCTAAACTAGCTCGATAGCTAGGAAAAACTTGATTGATAAAATAATCTCTTTTTTCATCATAGCTATATGTAGAGAAGTCAGGTGTTGTCAAAATAGATTCCATTAAAGGTTGCAACAAATTTTGATAACTGGCATCTATCAAAAGAGGTTGTACAAACACTTCTCCTTTCGTTGTAATTCCTCCACCTTCTCTTCGACAAACAGAAACTTTTTCAATCAGAAATGATTCATATTCTCGCTTCATTTCTTGAAAAAGAACTTCTGCTTGTAAAAAGGTGAGGTAAGGAAGGGTTTCATCAAAATGAAATTGACCTTCAGCTAGAATATTCTCATCTAGCTCCTCTATTAAAGAATTTAGCTTTTCATCTTCTGCTGGAGAGTTGTTAGGAGTCCAGGTAACTTGCACAAATAATTCATCTTTTATGGGACATTTCCTTGCTTTATTTAGAAGTTTAAATGCCATAACTACCTACTTTCTAACTTTTAACAAAGTTATAAAACCACTCTACAATACTTGGACCAGTAGATACAACGATGATACCTATAGCAATGGCTAACCAGTGCTTTTTAATAGCTGCTTTTATTTCTCGTCCTCCTAAGCTATAGACAAGACCAGTAACAACAAGTCCCAGTCCAAATAGAAAAATGCTGATACCTTGTATTTTAGTGATTCCTTGTTGTGCAAGGTTTTTACTTTTTTCAAACGGATCTGCTGCATACACAATATGAGCAGATACACCTGTTAAGAAAAGAGCAAGGGAGGAGAAATAGATTTTACTTTTATTTCTCACCTTAGTTAGTTGTTTTGTCAAATATGATTTCATGATTTTCCTCCTTTATTCTCATTTGACTTCTTTATTTTAAGGGATAATGATTTTTTTGTTTTTAATGGGACAAATCAGAAAAAATTTTTCAGTTGAACAAATAGTTTGACTGATTTAAAACATTAAATTGCAATTGACGAGGGTCTTTTCGGGGATTACTTTCTTCTTTTTCTCCTTCTACTCGAATATGAACAACGTACTGATGGGCTTTTATATTCGGAAGTTTTAAAATAATATCTGAAATAGGAGCTTGAATTTTTCTTTTCAATAATCGTTCAAGTGGACGAGCACCATTTTTAGAATCTGTTCCAATATCTACTAAATAATCCAGAACAGCTGGGTCATAAGATAAGAACAATCCCTTTTTATTCGTCCGCTCCTCGATTTCTTTCATATTTTTCTCCACGATTTCTTCTAAATCTTCTCTTTCTAGTAAATTGAAAATCACTTTGTATTCAATCCGATTTAAAAATTCAGGACGAAATTCTGTTTTAAGTTCAATCTCCATGCTAGCTTCAAATTGGATTTGTTCCCGTTCTGTTAAATGACGAAGACTGCCTTTCATAGCCGCTTTTGTCAAAATCTTCTCTTGACCAATATTCGTTGTCATAATCACAACAGTATTTTTGAAACTGACTAATCTTCCGGTCGCATCTGTTAATCGACCATCATCAATCACCTGAAGAAGAAGATCATAGATGTCTGGATGAGCTTTTTCAATTTCATCGAGCAAAATAACGGAATAAGGTTTTCTTTTGACTCCTTCTGTTAAAAGCCCCTTGCTTCTACGATTTCTATCTCCAATCAATTTAGTGACATCACCTTTTTGAGAGTATTCTGACATATCAAATCGAATCAACGCTTCTTCATCATCAAATAATCCTTCAGCCAGAGCTTTTGACAACTCTGTTTTTCCAACTCCAGTTGTTCCTAAGAAAAGAAGGGAGCCAATCGGCTTGTTTTCGTCTTGCATTCCAGCTTGACTAATTTTAATCACTTCTACAACAGCTTTGATAGCTTCATCTTGTCCTTTTACTCGCTGATGAAGCTTTTCTTCTAAAGAATTTAAGCGTTCTTTGTTTCCCTTTAAAACAGTAGTTACTGGAATACCGGTTTGCTTCTTCAGCACTTCTGCTATTTCCCGTTCTGTAACAAGTTTTTGTCCTTTTGAAGAAACGATAGTAGCAGCCTCATCAATCAAATCAAAAGCTTTATCAGGAAGAAAGCGATCAGGAATATAACGAGTAGATAGTTTCACAGCTTGACAAACCGCTTCATGACTGATCGAAACATTATGATAGTCTTCATAAATTTCTTTTGCTTGCCCCACAATTTCAATCGCTTGGGCAATTGTTGGCTCTTTAATGAGAATTGGTTGGGTTCTGCGTTCCAAAGCACGATCTTGTTCAATATACTCATGAAATTCATCTAATGTAGTAGCACCAATCAACTGAATCTCTCCACGAGACAAAGAAGGTTTCAGAACATTTCCTGCATCTAGTGATTCTCCGTTCTGACTCCCAGCACCGACCACTGTGTGAAATTCATCAATAAAGAGTAGATTTTGACCAAGAGTTTTCTTTAATTCATCAATGATGTTTTTCAGTTTTGTGATAAAACTTCCTTCGCTCTCATTCATTAAACTAGACAATTCAAGGGAACGGACAGTTAAGCCTTTTAATGCTTCGGGAACACGATCTTGTAAGATTTCCAAAGCTAATCCTTCTAAAATTGCTGTTTTCCCAACACCAGGTTCACCAATCAAGATAGGATTATTTTTCGTTCGTCTGCAAAGAGAGATAATAACAGCTTGAATTTCTTCCTCTCTTCCGTACACTTGATAATCCTTTGGCTTTTGACTAATTTTTTGAGATAAATTTTCTGTGAATTGGTCTAAAAAAGGAGTCTTTGATGCTTGATTCAACTGCACTCACCTCTTTCCTCAGTAGCCACAATCTGGTTCTTCAATTTTTCTTTAATGGCATCCACAAATTCTCGTGGGTTGATTTTCCCTTCCCCAATTTGAGATAAGAAATTTTCCCATCCTCCTGTTGTTTCTGGATTAGAAAATTCATTATCGTATAAAAAGTTAATCAGGAGATAAGCTTTATTAGTTGGTGTAAATTGACCTGTTTTCTTATCTTTTATGACATACCCCCTATCTTGAATCGTCTGAATAATAGCTGCTTTTGTAGCTGGAGTTCCAAGACCATATTTTGAAAAAATAGAACCAATCAACTGACTTTCTGTAATGCGTTTAGGTGGTTTTGTCACCTCTTCACAAACGGAAATCATACTAGAAACTTTTTGATCCACTTGATAATGAGGCAAGAAGACATCTTTTCGAATAGTTTGATTTGCCCACTCAATCCAACCGAAACGAACCATCTTTCTTCCACGTGTCACAAATTCTAAACCTTGATTTTGCAATTGAACAGTTGTTGTTTCATAGCGACAATCTTCCGCGAACATTAAAATAGTTCTTCTTGTGACTGCCTCATAAATCAAGCGTTCTTGAGGTGTTAAAGAAAGCAGATCAGGAATTTTTTCAGTTGGAATCAGCGCATAGTGACTGTTTTCTCCAATTCTTTCAGGATTTACATAGTTTTTTCTTGCTTCAGGGTGTGCCACCTCAAAAGAACACTGTAATACCTGTTGATAAGCAACTATATTACTTGACAAATAGTCAAATTCTTCTTGTGTAATATAGCGACTATCTGTTCGAGGATAAGACAAATATTTTTTAAGATAAAGCCTCTCTACTAACTGCTCTGTCATAGAAACATCAAACTTCCAACGTTTAGCAGCATACTCCTGCAAGTCAGACAAGCAAAATAGAGGAGGGGCTGCCTTTACATGTTCTTCTGATTCAATAGAAGAAACTGTAGAAACCTCTGACAAGTTTCTAGCTATTTTAAATACTTCTTCGCTATCATAGTAAGGTTCAGAGTTTGAAAAGACGATACCTGTTTGCTTATCTTCTAGCTGTAATTTCCAATAAGTCTGTGGAACGAAATTTCTTATGCTAATATCGTTTTCACATAAAATCCGAATTGTAGGTGTTTGAACACGACCAACTGAAAAAAGATTTTCTTTCTTCCGCAAGACTTTTCCTGAATGTTGAAGAGACAAGGTTACAAAAGGGGATAAGTTCATCCCTACTAACCAATCACTTTGCGCACGGGCTTCTGCTTCTAAATAATAGTTATAAGTCTCTGTTGGATCTCTTAAATTTTGAAAAGAGCATTGTAAACCTTTTTTGGTCATAGAGTGAACCCACAATCGTTTCCAAATTTTTTCTTTTCCTCCTGGAATATGAGACAGAATAGAATAAGCAATCCGCTCTCCTTCACGATCAGAATCTGTTCCAATAAGAACACGATCTGATTTTTTAACTTCTTGATAGATAACATTAAAACGATTCTTGCTTTTCTTGTCGTCTTTTAAGTGCTGCTTAAAAGATACATCTAGTAAAGGGAGTTTTTCTAAATCCCAGTTGTTATTTGGAGGTTCATATTCAAATAAGTGTCCTTCTGCTGCAACGATATGAATTTCTCCTTCAAGGTAAGGACTCTGTTGAATAATCCATGTCATTCCTTTTTTGCGACCTTCTCCTAATGCAGCTGCATAGGTTGCCGCCTGATCATCTTTTTCTGCTAATAAAACGGTAATCATTGTTTCTCCTTTGGATTGAATGAAAGGCTAAATTTACAGCCATATTAAGTGACGATTCCATCATTATAGTAGTAGCGCTCATGGTCTAGTTCATCTCAAACTCGTGACCCACTGCCATAACGCTGCAATGATAAGAAGGAGGAGACAGTATAGAAAATAAAATATACCTAAATACTCCATGAATTTCTCCGATTCTTCCTCTTCCTTAGCTAACTTAATATTTTTTCTTTTAAGTTTATCCTCTATATCCATTTTGGCTCCTTTCATTTTTTAACATTAGTTTAAAGGATAATGATTTTTTTGTTTTTAATGGGACAAACCAGAAAAAATAAAAAAGATACTCCAAAAAAGGAGTACCTATTTTTTACATTTTTAAACTTTTGTTTGGAAATCGAGAGCCGAAATTCTGTCCTCTATTTTTATTCAACTGATAAGGTTTTGTGTGTTTCTCAACACTTTTTATAACGCATGAAACAGTCTTGTGAATACGAGTCATGGATTGATTTAACTCTTTATCATTCAAATCCTTCAATTGATTTGTCCAATGCGACATATACTGAATGGCTTCCTCACTGGTATCTAGTCCAAAATGCTTAGAAACCAAGTAACTGGTCATTTCTGCTTCCAACTCTTTTCTTCCAGTTGAAAGATGGAGTTCATTTTTTCCTTCATGAAAATTATGTAGCGTAGCATGAGCTAACTCATGAATCGTTGTACCAATTTTCTCTCCGATTGAATTATCAGGATTTAATAAGATTTTCTGGTCATTTGGATAAAAAGCACCTTTAGCATTTCCTAAAACATGATGCTCATCTGTTGAAATAGCAACTCCAAGCTTTTGAGCATAGTCTTGAAGTCCTAGTAGAACCTCTTTTGTTTTAACTTTGTCTGTTTCAAAGTTGTAATGACGATTCGGCATCGCTTTAGGATAAGCTTCTGGTTTTAGATTCGTTTGGCTTAGTTCAAATACTTTATATAAGGTGAATTTCCCTTGCCCCTTCAACAAATCTCGTACCTGAAATCGAACAACCTTCAGTTTTCCTTCAGCAATCAATTGTTTTTCTTCTAAAGAGGCTTCTTTTTTCTTCTTAAATTTTGGATGCCCTTTACCATTGATTACCTGTTTCCCATTCTCATCGAAAACCGGAATCATCTCTTCCATGACTGGACGAAAAAGAGTGATTTGTGCATGTTCTCCAGCTTTGACAGACAAGGTTTGTTTAGTTACCTCTTGACTGTTACCTGTCCTCTTATTAGTAAAAGTATTAGTTGTTTGAACAACATCATCAGAACTGATTCCTAATGTTTCTCCTAACGCTTTCCATTGATTAAAGGTTGCTACAGCATTTGCTCCCGGCCATTGTGCTTGAACTAAAGCAGCATTTCTAGGAGATAGAGTTGGAAATTTACTCATAAAATCCATATAATGAGCTAACTCTTCTGGTGATTGAGTAAACTCACGAATCTTTTGAAAAGCTATTTCACTTAGTTCATAAGCAGAAGCTTTCTCATAATCAAATGGAGCATCTGAAGAAAACTCTTCAACCTGATTATTTTGGCGATCCTCACCAACCTGAAATTCTTTCAGGAAAGTATCTATTTCTTCTTGTGAATAGAGACCTTTAGAAACTTCTTCTGAAAGAATCTGTTCAACTAAGCCTTCTAAATTATCCTCAATTTGGAAGTCATTTCCCCAGTCACTACCATAAGCTAGATAGCCAAGTATTTGATTATCTTTTAAAACAGCTAAACTCCAAGGAGCTGGCTGTTCTGTTAAAGATTCAACAGCAATTGAACTATGAACAGCTAATTCTAATTGATAATCTTTTCCAAATGATTCTTGATGTGTATAAAGCATTCCCTCATCTGTTAGAGATGAGCCAATCAAATCACTTTCCCTTGATAATTTCTCTTGAAGTTCAGGAATTGAAGCTACTAAAGCCTCTTTTTGGTTTTGTTTTATAATCTCTTCAACACGTCTTGCCAAGCCATCTTTTAATTCTTGCTTGGGAGAACCAATTGAGGAAGCTTCTTGACCCATTTCAGCATCTTCTGATACCGATTCAAGAACATTCAAAGGTCTGTCTAAGTCTTTTCCTAATTCCTGATTAAGGCTTTGATTTTCCAGCTGAGAAAGTTGTTCATTTTGTGGCTCGATTCTCTCAAGAATTTCTTCGTATTGTCTATTTTTTAAGACTGATAACATTTCCTCGCCATCATCCTTAACATAATCGTCATTGATAGCCAGTTGTTCTATTTGACCATTACGTTCACGGTAAATACCAAGAATTGTTTTTTCAGCCAAATCTTGTACATTGGTTGCCAATTCTCCTTTTAATTTCATCAAAGAAGCTGGTATTTTCTCATCCCCTGCATCTTTGAACAACAGAAGAAAATCTTCATCCTTCGATTTAATGGCTTCACTCATGTTCAAATTATGCAGTTTTTCAACACTGGTTAAATCATCTAAAACAAATGATTGTGGTTCTAAAATATCCTGTAGCATAGGAAGAACCTGTAGCTTATCTTTAATTGCATTACTGATTAACATTCCATCATAAAAACCATAACCAGACGCAAAATCTTCCAAAAAGTCTGCAGCTCCTTTTCCTTCTTCAAAAGGTCTAATTCCTGATAGATGAATAAAGTTTTCTTTTTGGAAAGTAACTTCTAAGATATTTTCAATTCCTCTATCTGCATAGATAAAACTAATCTTACTATCTGCAAGTTCATCTAAATACCAGCGTGCTGTAGATTGAATAGATGGTGCATATTGATTTAACCGCTTCAAATCTACTGGTGTTATTGGATGATAGTTTCCTATTCTTTTTTGCACTTCTGCATAATTTGTGGTAAAATGTAAGTAAGGATAGGATGATGTAGGGCGGCTGGTAACAGACCGTTCAAAGGTACTTGTTTCAAGTACGGGTGAGGTGCTACCTTCAGCTTCGGGCTGTAAAGAACCCGTGCCACCATTGGTCCTATCAATCATTTGCTCTTGAGCTTGCTCAGGAGCTTTTTTGATATTTTCAGTCACTTCTTGGATAGATGATTGATCGTCAAAATAATTCTGATCAATCTTTTTTGCAATGGTTAGGTATTTAGGAGGTAAATAATTTTCACACTTCTCTGATAATCTAGTAGTCGGATCCCCTAAATCAAATCGAATATCTTTTACAAGTTCGTTGTTATTCTCATCTAATAAAGCAAAGTAAGTTTTATCATAGCCATTTTGCAAGGCGACTGATTCTGTACGGCGACGAATCATTTCAGGATAGAAATCTTTTACAAACTCCTGATAAAGGACAATATCGCCTTCATGATACTTATTTGATAGAACCTGATTTTCCGAGAAATCAAAAGCAACTTGTAATTGGGGTTTCACCTCAACATGTTCTTTAATAATGTGTTCCTGCTGAAGAGACTGACGACTCAGCAAGTCCTCTACTTTCTCCTTTTCGTCTTCCGTTTTTGGCTGATACTTCCAATTTGAAGAAATTTGAAAGTTTCCTTCCTCAGTCAGCTCTAACGCAACTCTTCTCAGACCTTTCACAAAATAAGTATCAGGTCTTTTTTGCCATTGATTGACAATTCCTTCATCAATTAGAGATTGAGCTGCAGGCTGAATAATCACACCTTCTGCTTTGTTTTGAGCAGCTTCTAATCGTTCTAATTCCTGCCGATAACGTTTAATAGTCTCTTTAGTAAACATTGATTCTCCACGGTCAGCTTTTTCAATTTCTTCTCGAATTTTTGGAAGATTTTGTACACTCATTTCAAGACCATTTCCCTGACGGTTAAGCCCTTTTTCTTTGAGTTCTTTTTGGTATTGCAACTTTTCTACTCTCTCTTCTTGCTTTTTAATTTCATCCATTGTAGAAAAGACCTTATTTTCCAATTGCTCTTGTTTTTTAAAGAATGCAGCTCCATTTCGCTTATCATTCATTGGCTGACCGTTTGTTAAGTTTTGATGTTCTTGAGCCGCTTGAATTGAGTTATCCAATTCTCCTTTTAAACGATTTAATTTTCGTTGAGCTTGAGCCAAACGGCTATTGTCTTTCTGATCCTTTTCTTGTGTAATATTTTGCAATGAGTCTTCATTTTGAGTCTTCTTGATGTCCTCTTCTGGAGGAATCACTTCTACAGATCTGTATTTTAATTTATCTAGAATTTGTTCATATACATCTACTGAAATTTCAGTTTGTCCAGTAGAATGTTCAAGATATTCCAACAAGTGATAAGGAACTAACTGATAGAAATAGTCATTATTTGGTGTATCTAACTGATTTGCAGGATAGCTAAGAATATTCCATGTATCTCGTCCTAAGCTGTTTAGTGGCTCACTGATAGACTTACCCCAGTTCTCTGCTGTTAGACTATCCAGCCGATTGTTAAGATTGTAAGCACTGATAGCGACTTCTTCTGAGAAAATAGTAGAGGTGTCAGAACGTCCCAGTTCTTTTTGAATCCCTTTTAATAGCTGATACATTTGATTTTGTTCAGGTGTGCCTTTTTCTTTGAAACGCTCAATATTCGTCTCGTTAATACTTTCGAAGAAAGAACGATGCTCTATTAGCACATCTAAGGCTGCCGGTTTCAGTTGCTGCATAGGGTAGCTCCAACCTGTATAGTTGACTAAAGTATAGAAGTAGACCTCATCAGATAAATGAATACTTAATTGTCCTCTTTGAATCTTATTTTGAACACTCTCTGTTAATGTTTTTATATTTCCTGTTAGACTATCATAATTGAGTTTGTTGTTTTGTTGGTTTGAAATATTATTCATATTATTTTCCCTCTCAAGCATCTCTTGGCTATCTAATAAACTCTGAATTTTTTTATCAAGACGTCCTAATTTGCGTTCGGCTTGAGCTAGACGACTGTTATATTTCTTTTCCAGTTGAAAAGGGAGCTCTAAGCTTTCTGATGGATTTGAAAAATCCCAATTCATATTAAATTTAAAATAACTTTTTAAAAACTGTTCTAGATTACTAAAGACATAACATTCTTTCAATAATGATTTCTCTGTGGTAAAAAGTGAGTCCCAATCCTTTAGCACAATCTCTCCCAAGCTATCATATCCCATATTATCTACTAACCAAATAGTAGCATCAGGAAATGATTGATATTTAAATATAATGTCTTCATTCAAAGTTTGGGAAGAATTAGGAGAACGATAACCAGATTCACCACTTGGAAGCATGTAAAATTCTAACTGACCATTACTTTGATATACATGCCAATAATCGTTAAGTACCCTTTCTCTATCAAGCGTTATTCTTGAATTTATAAGTTCATCAATTTCTTCAACACCCAATTGTTTATTTGACGAAAATAAACTCACTTCAGCATCTGAGAGGTATTGCACGTTCTGTTGTGCGAGTTCTGTTGAAAAATATCCTTGGTAATACCAATCCTTTTCATCTGCACTATATACATGTTCTAGCGAGTCGGATTGATACATATTGTTTTTCAGGGCTTCATTCCAGTCGTTTTTTTCTTGAATGGGGTCTAAAATAGGTGGAATATCAATTTGAACAGGAATTTCTTTCTTTAATAAATTCGTAATAAAATTGTGACCTGCCTCATCATTATCCACTGCTAAAGTAATCATGTCAGAACGTTTTCCATCTTTGAAAAATCCATTCTGAGCTGCAATATTGACACCATCCGCCAATTGCTCACGTGACCAATTAAGTGGTCGTCCTGATAATTCAGATTGTAATTGTGCTAAATGAAAGCCCACAGTTGATTCTTTTAAGCCATCCATAGCCACTAAGCGTACATCATTCAAACGTTCTTTATTCACTTGATAATAACTCATTAAATCAATTGAACTTTCTGCAAAAACAAGGCGTTTGGGATTTCCCACATCAACACTAAATCCTTGCATGCCATCTGAATTTTGAATAATTTGCTTCAAACGCCCACGTTCAGGATGTTGAACTCGATTTTCTATAATCCCTTGCAAACTAGCACCAACTAGCTTCCCGTCTAAGTCTTTATATTTAAAGACAATGACAGGTTCAAAATAATCTCCCTTTTTTCTAGTAGCTTCTGCCATTTTTCCAGAAGCTAAAAAGAAATTGATTGTTTCATCAGAAAGACCTCTTTCGTTTTTCAAATAGTTTCTAGCAGTTTCAAAGTCAGGATGTTCATATTTTTCCATAAGATAGCGGAATGGTTCTTGTTTCTCTTGCCTCCCACTAGAATCAAATGTTTTAAAGACACCATCATTTAAATAATCAATTGCTTGATTAAAATTGATTTCTTTTATTGTTTCAACCAAAGCAATCACATCACCGCCCTGATCTCTAGAAAACCATTTCCAAACGTTTTTATTTGGAGTAATGACTAAGCTATCATGTTCTTTCCAACGATAATCACGACCAGCTCTTTCTAATTCCATTCCTAATTGTTCAGCAACATCCAAAATATCACGTGAACGAGCCAAATCTACCCTTTCTTTTCGACTTTTACTACCAAAATTTGCTGATTTCGAGGTTGTTTCGTTTACCATATTTAAACTCCTTTCTCTTTTTAAAAGCATTCATATTCTAAGCAAGGTTCTGCTTCTTCTGGCTGAAGAAATAGTTCTTTCGGTAATTGAACTAACTCGCCTTTACCGAGAGATTGAAACAGCTCAGTATTATCTTGATAACTAATAACCATCTCTAAATCCTTATTTTTACCCAATCCTTCGTAGAGGACTTGATAAGTTGATGGATTAGTAGAACGAATCAACCAATCTTCATCAAAATCAAATTTTTCAATTTGAACATCTGGAAAATATAGTTTCATAATGAAAACTCCTTTCAATTTTACTTTTAGTGTAAGAGATAATTAAAATTCTTATTTTAATGGGACATTTCAGAGTTAAAAATCGCCACAAAAAAGCCTTCAAGATAAACTTGAAAGCCCTTTTTCATTGATTCAATTAACAAGTGACGTTAATAGGTTCTCCAGTTTGCCAATCGTATCCTCTCTTAGCCAGCATTCTTCTTGCTGCCTGGACTGATCGATTATCTGGATGTCCTTGTGCTATCTTCAGCGATTTCTGGATTCGTGTAGGTGGTTTTATTTTTCCAGAAGCTACTAAATGATCATATTCTTGTATTGCTTTATTTCGTCTATCGTGATAACTATCAATATTTATTCTAGCTTCTTTCGTGAACTTTTCTCTTTGCTTCCCACTTGAAAAGTTTCTATTTCCTCTCATCTTATCCTCCAAATAGTCACTAATTGGAAAACTTAGTCCTTGAAGTCCAAGAAATTCATTTCTAGATAGTATCAGTACTTCTGTATCTACCATATTTAAACTCCTACTTTATTTCTATTTCATCCAAAATATAATTCTATATCCTGTTCACTATAACCAGATTTCTTCGCAATCCAAGCAAAATCACTATATTTCTTAATTTCACCTGTTAAAAGATTTTTTCCCTCTAACCAAACAGAATGATCATTTTCTTGTAGTGATATAAACTCAATTTCACCAGCTGAAACTAGAATCTTCTTGCCAATAAATTTTGATAAATTTCCTTTTTTAACAAGTTTGGCAGATAGTTTACTAGTCGGTGTTTCTATCGCTTTCATTGAATCGTGATATTGGGCAATAAGCGCTTTTGCATTTGCAAGTTCTTGAGTTGCTTTCATATCAACCGTATAGCCATCTTTTTCTAAGATAAGCTCTGTTCCTGCTGAAAAATAACTTGTGTTATTATCTAAAATTAGTCTTAAGTTGTATGCGGCATAATTATATTGATTTTTTCTCATTCCATATGCCCAAGCGGTTTCACTGTTCAAACCCTTTGAATCTGTAAGCCGTACTTTTGTATAATTTGATAAGTTCATTATCGATCTCCTTTTATTGTTTGTTATTATTTAATAAATTATTTAACTTCTTATGTAATAATTATACCACATTTAGTCGTTTTGTCAAGAAAAATACATAATAAATTAAATAACTTTTTGTTTATTTTTTATCATTCGCATAATGAAGCCAATTAACATTTGATTAAAATAAAATTTCGGTACAATGATGAGAACTTTTTTGCGCAAAAAAGTTTTAAAAAAATTATAAAAAGCGCTTGACAACTAAACTGTGGTTTAGTATAATTAAACCATAAAGATAAACCGCAGTTTAGTAAAAGGAGTTAAGAAATGAATACATTAACTAACCATGTTATTCCGAATGGAAAAGAAGTGGTAAAAATAAATACCTTTGGAAAATTTACTGTAAACAATGATAAATTGTGGGCTCGTTTATTGGCAGATAACGATAACCTGCCCACTCTCCCAATGTACGAAGACAAGCCAGCTTATTGGGATAGATTGCTAGATGATATTGTCAACGAGTTATCTAAAGAGCGTGTAATTGGTTTGACTAGTCCAGTTTTTGAGCAATATCGCGTCAAAATTGCTGACGAAATCCGTTTTGCTTATTTCCAAGAGTATTGGGCTGTTTATGCCGCCAAAACAAAAAACAGAAAGGATTTTAGAAAATGAGTAAAATAGCCAATATGAATGTTGTAAAAGCTGCACTTACAGACCATACTGCCTATGAATTAAGTAAAACTCTAGGGGTAAGCGAGGCGGGGATTGGTAAGTGGAAAAATGGAAAAGTAGAGTTGGAAAACATGTCATTTGGCAATGCCATAAAATTAACTGAATTTTATGGCAAGAAAGGGATGGAACATTTTGACGAAGTAAAAGATATGTTTTACGAAAGCATCCCTGAACTCATCAAAAAAGATCCCGATATAGCTGCCGCAAACATCATTAGTCAAGTTGAGATGTTACTAGCTGCTTTAGAAGCTAAGAAAGATGTAGAAACATAAACGTATCGACGTACTAACATATTTTTGTTAGTGCGTTTTTTATTTTTGGACTTTATATTTGTTGCGCTTGCTCTTCTCTTTCAGCACGTTCATCGGCTCTTACTTTTTCCATAAAGGCTCGCATATTTCCTTTTTCCGCATTTTTTAAAGCAAGAGTCAAACCACGCATAAAATCTTTTGATATTTTTAAAGGTGCTTGACTTTGTTGCAAACTCAATTGTCTTATCTGCTGCTTTTCTTGCATACTTTTAGAAACAGCTTGAGCGATTTTACTTTGTTTCTTACTTTCGGATTCAGGTAATAATTTCCGATATAATTTTTTTAATTCAGAAAAATGAATGGCGTTTTCTTTTTTTAAGTTTTTTATTTGACTATCATCTTTAGTCTTAGCAATAATCTGGTTATTGTTGTAAATACTATGTTTCACCTGAAAAATAGTCACATGCGTCTTTAGTTCATCTATATAGCCCTCTTTTGTCATCTCCTGCCCTTTTAATAGGGAAAGGATACTTTTATCTTCAAGAGACGAAACAGCTCTTATTTCAGCATTTAAACGGTTTATAGGGAGTTGGATTTTTTCAGCCGAAGCTTTTGAAATTGAAAATTGGACACTATCTTCAAATTTTTGAGATAGTTTTTCTTTTTCTGCAAGCTCCCCCTTTTTTAGTTTAAAATTCGGAGTCAGTTGAAATTCGATATGTTTTAGTCGCTCTTCAATCTCTATTTTTTTAAAAGTAACAAAAGCTTGGTCATTTTTTAAAGGATTCATCTGCTCTAATAAACGTTTTTGAATTAACAAAGTGGCTTGCTGCTCTTTTAACAAACTTAACTTTAAAGCATAGCGGAAAGTTCCTAATTCCTGACGCTCTTTCTCTGTTCGATTTGCTTTATTTTTAGCAGCATCCACTAGCTCTTTTAATTCATCTGAAGATAACAAAGATAATTGTTTCAAATTCATTCTTTTATTCAGAACATCTTCTTGTACTTGACTAATGTCGTAAGCCTTAGTTGGAACAAAAGTTGGCTTTCCAGCTTTATTTTCACTAACTTCAGGCTTTAAAATTATAATGGGTATAGCTTCTTCAGGGACAAGATAGCCCATTTTCTCCCAAACATCAGCTAAGTGTACAAACGTAGCATCTGGACACTGTTGTCGAATCCTTTCTTGATTTCCTTTAGAAAAGTCTTCTATATTATTTTTAGGTTCGACATTGGCAATTCTAGGCACCTCTTGCTTAAATTTTTGTAGAATCTGATTTCCTAAACGCTCTCTCAATTCATGTTCCCTTCGCTGAATCAATTTTTCAATCTCATACCCTTTAGACTGTCCTTGACTACGAACAGCTTTTCCGTTCACGTATCGCAGCTTTTTGTAAGGTTGATTTTTTTCAGCTGAATAAACTCCTTCGTACATTTCTAAAAATTCTCTTGTTTCCGTAAGAAATTTCTGATAATCTTCTTTCCCTTCGTTTTCAAAGTAAGAGTCCAGATATTTGTTTATAAAGAATTTACTAACTGCAAAATCTTTCGCATTAGAAGCATACCGCCATTGTTTTTCAAAAGGCAAATGATTATAAGCCTGCTCCAAAAAATTTTTTTCAGCTGAAAGCGTCACTTGATTATTTTTAAAAACATTTGTTAAAAGATCAGATTTGAGATTAGCCAAAACTTGTTCTTTTCTGACAATCATATTACGAGTCTGTTCATTGATTAGTCCATGAAATACATCACTCTTTAGCTGCTTAATAGTTTTTTGAGAAAAGTTCCCTCGATATTCCATTCGACCACGTGGACGATAAAAAATCTTTTCCCGGTTTGAGTTGATTTCAGAAAGTCCAATATGCACATGAATATTATCTGTGTTGAGGTGAATATTTCCCCACCAAAAAGCTGAATCTGAAAGTCCTTCTTTTTGAATGACTTTTGGCATAGCTTCACGGATAACATTTTTAATTGCTTGTTGATCAACATGACCAGTTGCTTTATCATACAACCCTTCTTGAGCCAAAAATTCATTATCAAACGAGATGACTCCTTGCCAAAGCAATGACCCATTTTGATAAGCTTCTTCTAAATTTATTTTTAATTGATCCACACGTTTTGTTTGAAGATAATTAGCATCTTGATTAAAGACAGCAGTCCATTCCTGATTTTGTTGTTCAGTCGCATAAGAACGATTCATATAATCAATGTATTCTTTAAAATTTAAATTTTGTTCAGGAACAGCTTTTTTGATTTCTTTAATTTGTTCTTCTGTCAAATCTTCAATCACTTGCTTGTGATTTTCTAAAGATAAATCATTCTCTAATTCAACAGCTTCATCTCGATTTGTATAGTCAACATACTGAGCATTTGCCTCAGTATATTGCAGCATAAAAGTGATGTTTGGACTCGTTATTTCACTCACTTAAAACCTCCTTAATGAGAATGTTTAATAGTTTGACCTCGTGCAATGTCTCCCTGAATCACATCCTGAATTCGAGCTAATAATTCGTGTTGTTTAGAATCTAATTTTGAATAAATTGATTCTAAATCCTGCACATCCCATTCCTCACCCTTTGTGATTGAATGGAAATTAGTTAATTCAAGATAAAGTAATTGATCCATCTGCTTCTTCAACTGTTTAATTGCTCTTTGACTTTCATCTGGAGAATTTTCAACATCTTGTTTCAATTGAGCCATTCGTTCAAAATAACTCATTTCGTTTCCTGTTTCAATGAATAATTGATAAAAGGTTCCCAGTAGAATTGTAAATGTCGCAGAAACTGTCTGTTTGTGAGAAAGAAATTTATTTTCTTCTCTTCCCAAATAGGCAACAACTTCTCCAAACTTCTGCAAATTTTCTTCGTTACAATAAATAGATAATCTCGATTTCATTTGTTTTATCGTACTCCTTTTTTATTTTATTTGTGATGTTCCTGTTAAATAATTTATTTCATAATTTGGTTGAACATTGAAAATATAAATATCAAATGAGATAGTTTGGTCTTCAATACTTTGCGCTTCTATCCGAACTCCTCGACAGACTAATTCAACATTTTTAAAAAGAGGGGTCACTCGATAACGTACATGATGACCTGTTGTCTTAATATACTGAGCAATGATATTTTCATAATAAACCATCGAATTTTTTTCAGCCGAAAAGTTAGCATTCAATGCTCTTGTTCCAGTAAATAAATTTTTAACATTCGCATTTTCGCCACTCAATTCAAAAGCAATTAGGTGTGATCGATTATATAAATAATCCTTTTTTCCGTTAAAAATAATTTTTTTATTTTTCCAACCAGAAGGATAAACAAAAGAAATGTCTTCTCTTTTTCCTTGCGGCATAAGTTCTCTCCCTAACATAGCATTCGCTTCACCAACTCGTCCTAAAAAATCTAAATCTGAATAATGTTCCCAAGCACCTTTTTCTAAACTCAATTCCTGAGAAGTAAATTGAGCTTTTTTATTAACAGATATCACTTGTTGTCCGTCAAAAACTTTTTTCTTCAAAGCAGTATTTTGTTTTTGATACTGGTCTTTGATGGCAAAATTTTTTTCTTCAGGTGAATCAGTAAAAGCCAGTTGCTCTTTAATATCATGTTTGGTAAAAACGGTAGTTAATTGCTCACGATTTTGGGGCTGAATTAAAAAAATAACAATAAAAATGAGAGCAATTACTGCAAATTTATTTTTCTTCATCTGTACTCCTTCCGATTATTTTTCTGTTTCAAGAGCATCTAAATCATCTATAAATCGTAGCCAATCTGTCGTCAATTTTTCGACAACTTCTTGTTTCGCATCCAAACTAATTTGACGAATTTCATTTTTCAATAATTGATCTAAGATTTCTTTTTGTTGAAATTTAATTTCTGATAAAGTTTTCGCAAATTGATTCTGATACAAATTCAATCCATCATTGTTTACGATGTTTTGAAGTTGGTCAAGCATGAATTGATTAAAGCTAGAAAACTCATATTTTTCGCAAATCAATTCAAGTTGAGAAAATATTAAATTAGGTACAGTCCGAATTTTGATTTCTCTAGTCATCACTTTTTACCTCACCCTCATATTCTAGCCAACGAGAAATATGATTGGCGTATTGATCCATTTTATCTTCAAATGTTTTCAGTTGCTCTTCTTGTTTTTGAACCTGCGCTAAAATAAAATCATTAGTCAATTTCATATTTTCTAAATGACTCAAATATAAACTTTCTGAATGATTAAATTGTCCTTTCGCAATTTTTTCACGACAGACAGAAAGTAGAAACTGATTGAACGATTTTGCCTTTGATTCTTTCGCTAAAGCTTTCAAATAATTCACTTCGTTTTTTGATAAACCTCGGATTAAAATATCCATAATTTTATACTCCCTCTATCTTTTTATTTTTATTATTTTGAAAGAAAAATTATATTCTAATTGATACAAAACAGTGCCCTTCTTTTTTCTTTTGACGAGGCAAAAGCCAAAAGAAGCAAAAAAGAAAACCTCAAACTCGCAACATCACGAAAACAAGTTTTCTATTTTTGCGGTTTTCCGTCACCAAAACATTCCAGCAGGGCTAATGCCCTCCTGGTGTTTCAGGCTAGGAAAAAGAGCATAAGGGAAACTGTCCCCACGTTCCGTGTGGAGTTGATAGTATCAACGTTTCCAGTGATATCAATTTTCTCGGTTTCACCTACTTTTACATACACTAATAAATACATTTACTTACACCGTGTGTTGATATCACACACCAAATACATACATTTACACACCTTTCTATTCCTGAAAAATAAATCATCATATCATTTATTCAAGAGTTAATTTTGATGATTTTCAACTGAAAAGTCTTGCGTATTTGCTTCATTTTCTTTTGCTTTTTCACGAGTTTTTTTAGCAGCTAAAAGCCGTTCTTTTTCCTCTTCTTTTACAAGTGTTAATTCAGATTTTAACGCTGATAGAATTTCTTCATACGATAAATTTTTATCTTTTTTGAATTGAATTTGTGTATAAATTTTTCCAATTTCTTTTTGAAGATTTTCTTCCGCAAGTTTTTGTTCTGCTTCCAAAGCGATAACTTTTGCCTTGGCTTCTTCAAGCTCTGATTTAATTTTATTGATGTTCTTTTTTGCCATATTGTTTCTCCTTTTTCTAATTTTGTATTTCTTAATCCTTTAATTTATTTCCTGCAAAATTGGTAATTTTTTCTTTTATAATTTGGAAGTTGCTCCACAGATCACCGTCTAGTTTTTTCAAATCAATCAAATAAACTTCATAATCATTTTTCTTGATGGTTAGCGTAAAAGAACGTTCATCAATTTTAATTTCCTGAAGAACGACGTACATTGAAGAAAATCCTTCTCCTTTATATCCTGAATCACTATGATAGGTTATTCCATATTCATCGATATCCAACACAACCCATTTTTGTTTTCTAAACAAACCTTTTGTACTTGTGAATACAGTACGACACTTTCTAATTGGTTGATTTTCCTTTGGTGCTAATTTAAGTTGTTTTCTCATTTTTATACCTTTCTTTTTTTGATTGATTCTAGTATAAAAGATAACCAAAAAAATTTTTTTAATGGGACATTTCAGAAAAAAATTAGTTTATTAAATTATTTTAAAACAAAAAGAACTCCCCAATCTAACATTAGGGAGTTCTTTTTATGACTGTTGGTTTATAAATTCTTCAACCTCTTTTGTAAAAGCAGCTCTTCTACTGAGTTTAAATTTAATCAGTGTATGGCTAAAATCTTTTTTATTTTCAAACGGAAAAACTCTAAAAACAGGATAATAAATAGTATCTATATCTATAAAAGTCCGTTCATTTTCTTTCTCAAATTGAATTGCTCTATAACTAATACCTGTTATCACTTCTCTGTTTAAATAACTTAATTCGACAACTCCTTGATAAAGTTGTTTGACCACATTTTGGTTAATCATTTTCATCCGTTTGTCAGCTTCTTTTTCATCAGCATCCGTATAAAAATTACATTCAGGCGGCAGATCATCTGTTAGTTTTCGAAGACCTAGGTACTCTTTATTGATAACATTTTTGAAGAGATAGTGCTTAAATAATATCGGCTGAATAAAGGTTACAAGAGTCGCAAGAACAAGACTAATTAGCCAAAATATAAGAAGACGATTAACCATAGATTCTGTTAAAACATGTTGCTTAATGTGCCTATTTCCTACTAGAAAAAATAGAAAGATTAAAACAATATTGAAAGCTGTCTTCATCCGTTTCCACTCTCTTGATAGGAGTGTATAAAGGATATCCGTTAAAACCTTGCTCACGACTAAGAATGCTAAGACTATCACAGTAGATAATTGAATATCCTGTGGCATATAATACGTCAGCAAGCCTAAAAAGACTGCTGAGAAAAGATAAAATTGTCCCTTAAACAAGAATTTTATCAACCAATTCAAGACACAAATCAATGATAATTTGATTCCATTCTTATTTAGTTCTTTCCATTTTTGAGTGTAATTTTTCATGATTTTTTTCCTTTCACTTTAGCTTAATTGACCAACTTGTTTCCGGCAAAAACAATGAGTGTATCTTTGATTTTTGTGAAGTTACTCCATAAATCTCCATCTAATCTTTTTAGATCAATAACATAAATTTTATGATCATCCCATACAGGCTTCTTAATGGTTATTGTAAAAGCTTGTTCATCTATGATAATTTCCCCTATAGCAAGATACATTGAAGAAAACATGTCCCCTGTATGTCCAGTCTCACTATTATAAGTTATTCCATTTTCATCAATGTCTAACATCACCCATCTTTGTTTTCTAAACAATCCTTTTGTACTTGTAAATACTACACGGTGTTTTCTAATAGGTTGTTGTCCTTTTGGTGCGAGTTTTCCATATATTTTTTCCATAATTTTTACCTCTTTACTTCCGCATTTTGTTATTTCATCTCTACAGTCTCTATCGGACTTGAAAATTCAAATGTACCATCTTTGACAGCTGCCTTTTTCTTTTCTAACGAAGTTGTTTTTTCTTTTAAAATGTCTATATTTTGGTTAGCTGTTTCAATAGAACGATTCTTCGTTTCTGTATCAGAATCAATCTGTTCAATGTCTTTTTGATTCTTGGTTAAGTCATCACCTGATAAATATTTTGCTTCTGTCAGCAAGCTTTCTTTAGAAGACTCATTATCTTTGATGAGTTCTTTTAGTTTTTTTATCGATTGAGTCAATTTCTTCATCTGCTCTTTTTGAAAACCAATTTCTTCTTCAATTTCTTGAAGAGCAAATTCTTCACGAGAAATATTTTTAACAGTTGCTATTTCCATTTTTTTGTTTTGTGGAGTGACAAAAAATTGAACCACATTTTCTGAAGATTTATCTTCTTGTTTGAAGCCTTTAAAATCATCATCTGATGAACTAGATGGCGTAGAAATATCTACATCAATTTGATTTGTAGTCACTCTATTATTTTTAATATCAATCGCAAAAGCTCCAAAACCTTTCGGAACATTTTTGATAATGACGGATATTTTTTTATCAGTAATTGGAATTACTTCCATACTTGTATCAGAAGATTTATGTTGTGCATATAGTTTCCAATTTAACCTTTTACTATCTATTCCACGTGCAATAGATGAAGTAGAATCCGTTGTTTCAAACTGAAGAACAATCACTCCTGTTTTTGGAGAATAGATTTGTTTAACTAAACTAATTTCTCCTGTTCCGTTTTCAAATACTCGCTTAGTCGCAAGTTGGTCTGTTGTAAAGGTTTGACGCTGCGGGGAAAAAATAGCGCCTAATAACAGACTGCTCCAGACAGCTAACAGAAATGAAAAAGTAATCAATTTTCGCTTCACAACATTTTCTTGACACCATTCTTTTATTCTGTAAAAGAATTGAATAACTGCACTTTCTTGAAGTTGTTTAATCAATTGTTTTATTGTATCTATCATTTTTCTTGCCTCCACTGACGAAGATGAATTTTACTATCTGGATAAATGATTTTTAAAAGCATCATCAACACTAAAGAAGCTCTGTAGATTCGTTTCTCTTGTTCAAAGTTCTGAATAATCGTCACATGAAAAAGTGGAAAAAACCAAGCTGTCAGCAGAGCAGACATTGTGATAACATGCCCGATAAAATTAAATAAATTACTCACGGAATGCCTCCTTTATTGCTTGTTTATTAGCTGCGAAATCTCCCTTGTTGTTCTTTTTAGCATACAAGTAAGACTTGATAACTCCTTTACGAATAGAGACTACGGTAGCTGCTTTTTTTACCTCATATTGATGCACTAATTTTTGTCCCTCTTTCGTTTGAATATTGATATAAAACGTTGGATAATCACTCTTACTAGCAGCTTTAATCACTGCATTTTTAGCAGCTTGACAATAAGGACAAGTCTTTTTATAAAAGACAAGCTGAACATTTTGCTCAAGTACTACATCGTTGTATTGCTTTTGAGTTAAATGACTGTCATAAGGGGTATCAAACTGGAAACCGCTATAAATAGCCATACCAAACAATAAAACCAATCCAAATATTCCGATCAGAAACATTAGTTTATTTTTCATCATGATTCCCTCCTTCTTCTTCAAGAAAATCAAATAAATTGCCTTGAATCATTTTAAATTGAGCCAATTCTTTTATTTGGCTGTTTAATACTTGAAAAGTATTTTGCATTTTCTTTTGGAGCTTTGGATCAAAAGAATCAAAGATCTGAACAATTGGAAGCATTGGAAGATGATCATTCTTTTCAGCTTTCAATAGACTAGATACAACATTGTCTGATTTAATAATATGATCTACTCGAATTAAAGCAGGAATACTTGTAATGACGTCTTGGTTTTGATAGAAAGTCAAACAAATATCTCCTTCAGCAATAAATTCATAATCAGAATGTTGGTCATCCATTTTAAAATAATTAGCATCTTCTTCTTGACCTACGCCTGTTAAATAATAGCCACGAAGAATTTTATATTTCTTTTCAGTCATTTCTACTCCTTCTTTCTAGCTGACTTTATGAAACCGAAACGGTGCATCATAATAATTTGACAAACAAGTAAACTTCTTAGTTGTCGAAATAGGCTCTTCTTTGTGGTAATGCTTCTGAATATACTGACAAGCCAATCCTTGACTTTCAAAAACCAAAATCTTCTCTTCACTATCACGAACATAGTCCCCTAATAAAAAGCTAAAGATAATATATTTCATTTGTTTTCCTCCTTGTATATTTTTACCAATTCACTGTCTTCAGCAAGTCTATCCCTATCAATACTCTCTACAATATAGATCAAAGTGATAGTAAGGAAATAGCTTATCATAATTAGAAAACAGTAGGAATATGCATATTTTTCTCTCAATTCCGGAGCTGTAGAAATAAAGTGAATTTTATCATCTACTGTACCGAAACCAGCTTTAGATGTATAAGTAACATAAGTGCTTGACAAGAAATTGACTTTTAAAGGAGAAGAATACCAACGAAGTTTGGTATAGGTTTCCAAATTGATAGGAATAGTAAATACATCTTTATTTTTATCATACTGACTCAGAGTAATTGTATAAACTGTTTTTTCATTTTTGGTTCCAATGCCTTGAGTTTGACTTGTCAGAAGAACAATTCGATAAATATTGTTATTCTGAATTTTATTAGCAGCAAAAATATCTATTAGACAATAACTAATGATACCAAGCACAATGAAAAGAATTGTACTTCTCACAAAAGCTGATGCAAATAAATCTCTATTTATTTTTAATTTCATTTTGTTTTCTCCTCTAATTTTTCAAAATAAAATTTTCCATCAAATGGTTTGATTGCAATAATTCCATATTTTTCACATAATCTCGGTAAGAACGGAAGAAGTAATCTCTCGTGAACGGACTTTAAATTGTTTCTAAACTGTTCAATCGTAAATACAGATTTATAATGGTTACACTGATGGCAAGCTGGCATATAGTTTCCTTCCTCATCTAGACCACCTTTTTGAAGTGGCAAAAAGTGATCCACTCTCATAGATTTAAAACTTATCTCACATCCACAATATGCACAATGATGATTGTATTTTTGTAACACCTGTAACCTCATTGTTTTTGATATATGTTTACGCTTAATCGTCATGTATAACCTCCTAAAATAGTTCTAGCTGCTTATTAGGCTGAAAATTCATCCAAAGAACCTCTACTCGTTTCAGACCACCCTCTGCCAGCGATGCAAACTCTATTCTTTCCCAATTAGATAACCGTTTATTATAAAGTTCGCTATCATAACCGCTAAGTAATATTTTTGCCTTAGACTGGTTCAATTCTCCTAAAAGTTCTATATGATCTTTATCTTCCATCTCAACAGTATATTGTTTTCTAGCTCTGGTACTTAATACGTATGGTGGATCAACATACATACAAACATCTTTCCGACTAAATTCTTGAATTAAATCTAATGCTGGCCGCTTTTCAATTTGAACTTCTTTTAAGCGCAAGGCTGCCTCTTGAATAATTCCAGGTAATTCATTCCAATGCTTAACTGCATAAGATCGTTCACGACCATTAACATCTCGCTTCCATCCTGATTTCTCTGTATTTCTAAAACCATGTGACATCATGGAACGAATGAGGAAACTAAGAGCTTTTTCTACTTCATCTTTTGGACGAAATTCCCAAGCTCTATCATAAACAGCTCGACTATAAGGAGTTAAAAATACTTTTTTAGTCAGCTCTTCTGGACAACTTTGAATCACTTGAAACAAATTTACGACATCTTCATTCAAATCATTAACCGTTTCAATTGAACTTGAAGGTTTATTAAATAAAACTGCTCCACTTCCAAAAAATGGTTCTAAATAGCTCTTATGAGCTGGAAACAATTCAATAATCTTATGTGCTAGGTTCCATTTACTTCCTGGATACCTTAGAATTGATTTCATAATTACTCTCAACCTTCCTTTTCATATAATTCAATAATGAATCTTATATCATTATTTAAAGCTACAAAATCCTCTTCAGTAGAACTAGTATGTAGCAATAATTCATATTGACTTTTACAAAGTTCTCCTAAGCTCTTATTTATGTTTATAAGCTGATAAAGATTTTGTTCTATCTTCTTTCTTAGTTTTTCTAGCATAGAAATATTCTCCTACTAATAGATTATTATTTTTTTACATCTATTTTTCTGCTCACAAATCCCTCACGGTATCCTAGATATAATGTAATGGGAGTTTGCGGGTTTTCGATCTAGCCTACGTCAACCTCAAACAAAGAGACTTCTTGAACCTGTTTAAAAGCCATCTCTGCTCTTTGAAGTACCTGTTGGATAAATCCTAATCTTTCTTCAAAGAAAGTGGCTATATTGGCAAAATAAGCTTCCTGACGCTCTCTTTTAATCTGAATAACAGATAAAAGAACAGATTTGATAGAAGCAATTCGAATACCTCCACCTCGACCAGATTTTACTTTCAAAAAGATTTTTTGTTCTTTCTTCAAAACTTTCAATACCTTATCTAAACTTCTTTCTGGAATTGATAGTTCCTCTCGTATCGTTTTCTTTGTCGTCTGAAGAAATGGATCAGTATCTTGTGACAGACTTTCTAAATAGTTCATGACATCACTTTTCCATTCATGCAGATGACTATTTTTTCTTGCTTGTCGAGGTTTCTTAAACTTCTTCCAACCTTGTCGAATAAAAAGATCACTAGTTGTTAGTTTCTTATCCACCCAAGCTTTACAAAGCAAGAGAACAAAATCTCTACTAGCAGCTTCATATTTCCCAGAATAAGCACTTTTGACAATCTTCAGACATTCGTCCTGAGAGAGTGGTTCGTCCAATCCTGCATTGAATTGTCCCAAAACTATCTCACAATCGCCCTGAGAGACACCTGATGAATAGTTCGCAAGCGCTAAAGTGAATAAGACATTGTTTCTTCCCATCAGGGCTTTAGCTCCCTTGATATTTGATTCATTCATCAGCATTCTATACCAGGGCTCATCAATTTGTTTTTTGCCTTCCGTTCCTGTGATAACAGTTAGATTTGCTTTCCGTTTTGAAAAGCTAAATTCTGACTGTTTCATAGACCATTGAAGCCATTCTTCAAACGAGTAGGTATACTCTTCAAAAAAGAATTCTACGTTGTCTGTTCGAGGAATTCTAGCGATTCCAAAGTGATTGCAGGTTAAGTCAACTGGAAGATGTTTACTAAAATGATTTCTTAAATTCTGAGAGATCTCTTTCGCAACTTTGATGACTTTGAAATTTGAATGAGCAGTCACGTAAGCTGGCTCTTTCAGTGCAAAGTAAGCTTGATAACCTTTGTCAGATTTTAAAATGAGCGTTGGCATAAATCCTAAATCCATTGCCACATTCAGGATGTCTCCAGAGGACATTTCTTCAGCTGATGAAGTAATATCAAAGTCAATGTAAAAGGTGTTAATTTGTCTAAGATTCTCTTCATTGTGTCCTCGTGTAATTCGTCGTTTTTTGTCACTATAAGCTCCATATCGATAAACATTTGGTGTCCAATGAGTAAATCTATCTCGATTCTCTATAATCGCTTCTAACGAGGTTAAAACGACTCCAGTAGCATGAACCATATCATCTTTAGAACGATAGCCAAAAATAGAACCTTTATTCTCTTCTTCAGGAGAATTTTTAGGTCTTAATTGACTGTTCTTAAACTTATAGTTTCTAATCCCATTTTTTAAGATGAGATGGTAAATTGTCTCTAGCTGCATAATTCTCCTTTGTCTTTACCCCAACCGTAGTAGCAATGGCTACAAAGCATCTCTGTTTCATCAACCCACCAGCATACTCCATGTGCCTCATCAATACAAGGTCTATTCCAAGTGCAACCACATACTTTACAAATCCCAGTGTTATGTCTCTTTTTCTTCATGTTTCTTCTCCTCATCTGCTAAGGCTTGTTCATATGCTTTCCAGAAATCATTTAGCTTGCCACTTATTGGCAATTCTCCGTAATCGATGTAACATTGAATCGCTTCATCCAAATTAGTAGAATTAGTTCCTGCAAATGGTACTGTTTCTAGATCGACTGCTGTATTGTCAAGTATAGATGATTTTAGTCGATCCAATAGGATAACTCTGCTTCTCGCATTTTTTAAAGTTTGTAAGAATACTTTTCTTTCTGTAATAGCCATATCAGTCTGTCTCCTCTCTTTCTTTTTAAACAACTTCAGATAGATATACTTATCCTAATCATGGCTACTTCTCATCAGATATCAGCTGTTTTAATTTGCTAGGAAAACCATTTTCAATCCAATCTTCAATCATTTGATCTATATTTTCCTGATTTATAACCCATCCTCAATTTCCAAAAAAGTTGAATAAGCAACTATTTCTGATAATTGTTCTGGTGAAAAAAGCCCTACAACTTCCCATGAACTACAACTCTTTACAAGTTTTTTTAATTGTTTAGAGAGTTCGACGATAGCATAACGAGGAATATATTCACAATCTTTTAATAGTCCTATTCTATCTAGCAAAGAGTTAACTTCAGCCCTAATATTTCTTGCCGATATTGCTTTTGCATACAAGCTACCTCTCATACAATAAGAATAATACAGATCTAGACTATTTTTTACTTGTTTTAAAGATTTCTCCATAGAAATAAATATTTCTTCTTGTATCATAATTCTCCTTTCAGTTTTATACTTCCTGATAAATAATTTTTTGACTTTGCATAACCAGCTTGTAAATCTTGCTTATTATAGATTACTGCAGGATGAGTCTCTACATATTGACTACGTTTCCATTGACTACGCAGTCGTTTAGCAGAGCGATTCATCTTTTTTTCGATTTCTGCAAAACGAAAGCCCAATTTAAGGTATGTTATAACATCTTCTTCAAAACTCTCTTTATCAGATTGCTTTCTAACTTTTGTTTCAAAAGTATTTTCTGTATCATCTGCTCTAATACTTATCTGATATTGAATGTAGAGGCTTCTCATCTCTTCTATTTTCTTTTGCCATTGTGGGCTATAGCGTTCACCTGAATACTTATTTACTAATTCTCTTACTGGACTTTTGAACTTTAGCTGAAATCGATCAAATTCTCCTAAATCAGCGAACGGGTCAATGAAGCCTAATGGTTCACTCTTTATCAACTGTTCATAAAAAATATTTTTTTCCATAGCTATCACTCTTCATTCATACTTTAATAAATATTTGGATAGTCAATACTGAAATAATGTGACTTAATTTCTTAAAACTAGTAATAAGGGATTTTTATATTTCATCAACACTTCTCCTTTCCTACTTGTTTTAAACAAACAAAAAGAGAGTTGAATAATCAACTCTCTAAGTTACTTAAACATTATAAATATTGAATTTTTTTCTGATTCTACAAACTCTTACCACTTAGTTAGCATAGGTAGATGCTTGTTTTTTGAGAAAACAATGCAAGTCACTCTTACTTGCCTAAAATTATACATTAGCTAGATAAACATTCATTCTTAGTAATGTCTATTTGGCATAATCCACAGCACGCATTTCCCGAATGACCGTCACTTTGATGTTACCTGGATATTCGAGGTTATTCTCAATCTTTTCACGCACATCATGAGCCAAAATAGTAATCTTATCGTCTTTGATTTGACCAGGATTGACCATAATCCGAATCTCACGACCCGCTTGTAAAGCAAAACTATTTTTCACACCTTCAAAACTATTGGCAATTTCTTCCAAATCTTGCAGGCGCTTGATATAGCTTTCAAGGGATTCGCTACGAGCACCTGGACGAGCTGCACTAAGTGCATCGGCAGCCGCCACGATAACTGCAATCACACTTTCCGGTTCTACATCACCATGATGACTGGCAATTGTATTGACCACAATTGGATGTTCCTTATACTTACGAGCCAATTCTGTTCCAATTTCCACATGGCTGCCTTCCACTTCACGGTCAATGGCTTTGCCAATATCGTGAAGAAAACCAGCGCGGCGAGCTAAATTAGCATTTTCACCAAGTTCACTTGCAATGACACCAGATAACTTAGCAACTTCAACAGAATGACGCAATACATTTTGTCCATAAGATGTACGGAACTGCAAGCGACCCATAATCTTCATCAAATCCGGATGTAAGTTTGGTGCACCGATTTCATAAGCCGCTGCTTCACCATATTCACGAATCTTATGGTCAATTTCCAGACGATTTTTCTCTACTAATTCTTCAATGCGAGCTGGGTGGATACGACCGTCTTTTAACAGAGCTTCCATTGTCATGCGTGCAATTTCACGTCGAATAGGATCAAAACCAGATAAAGTCACCACTTCTGGTGTATCGTCAATAATGACATCAATACCCGTTAAACTTTCAAAGGTTCGAATATTCCGACCTTCACGTCCAATAATGCGACCCTTCATCGTATCATCCGGCAGATGAACTGTTGAATTGGTTTGCTCCGCAACATAGTCACCTGCAATCCGTTGCATGGCTTGAACTAAAATATCCTTTGCCACCTTATCAGAACGTTCTTTGACTTCTTGCTCTGCTTCACGAATACGCGTCGCAATTTCCTTTGATAGTTTATCTTCAGTCTGAGTGAGAATGATATCTCTGGCTTCAGTTTGTGAGAGTGCAGCAACACGTTCTAATTCTGCTTCTTTGTGTTGCTCCAACTCTGTCAGTTTGTTTTCACGCGCCTCAAGGTTTTTGTTTCTATCAGAAATACTTTGTTCTTTCTGTTCGAGTGTTTTTTCTTTGTTGGTCAAATTGTCATCTTTACGATCAAGACTTGTCGCACGTTCTGTCAAACGACTTTCCAATTGCTTCAACTCTTGACGATCAGATTTAAATTCTGCCTCAACTTCTTCTCGATATTTTCTGGCTTCTTCTTTTGCCTCTAACAGTGCTTCTTTTTTAAGGGATTTACTTTCGCGCTTCACTTCTTTTAATAACAAATCCGCTTCGCGCTCAGCTTGTCCACGTAAATTAGTTGCTTCTTGTTCAGCATTTAAAAGAGTAAGTTCCGCAGCTTCTTTCGCTGATTTCATGCGAGCTGTGATACTTACATATCCAATGACTAAACCAATGATGACGGCAAAAACACCTGCAAAAATCATTTCCATGTTTTTACCTCAAATTATTGATATTGAATTGTAAAATTCTTAATTATTTTATCATAAAAATCAATTTTTCACAAACTAAATTCTTATAAATACGTGACTGTTTTCACATTCTTTTTCGCAAATCCTTTTTCCTGTCTGGCTTTGTTAAGCAGAAAATTTTTTCTTTGCTAGAGCAAAATATGGTATAATTTATTAAAAGTAAAAGGAGTTTTATTTATGGTCAAAGAAGTCATTGTTGAAAGTTTTGAGTTGGATCACACGATTGTCAAAGCCCCCTACGTACGCTTGATTGGCGAAGAGGTGGGACCTAAAGGGGACATCATTTCCAACTTTGATGTTCGTCTGGTACAGCCTAATGAAGATGCCATTCCGACCGCTGGACTTCATACGATTGAACATCTGCTAGCTAAGCTCATTCGTACTCGCATTGATGGTATGATTGATTGCTCACCTTTTGGTTGTCGGACAGGATTTCACATGATTATGTGGGGACGACATAGTACAACCGAAATTGCCAAAGTCATAAAAGCCTCTTTAGAGGAAATTGCTGAAATCACCACTTGGGATGATGTTCCTGGTACGACTATCGAATCTTGTGGCAATTACAAAGATCACAGCCTCTTTTCCGCTAAAGAATGGTGCAAACTAATCTTAGAAAAGGGCATTTCCGACGATGCTTTTGAGCGGCATCTTGTGTAAATTAAAAAATGAGGTCGGGACAAAAGTTCCCAGCCTCATGCATTTTATAGTTTAGCTTGCAAGACGCAGTGGTTGGTTGGATATCCTTATTCCTAATCATACCGGTGATAGCGGCTATCCTAACCAACTGTGCGGAAAGTGGGACGACGAAATCACATTCTTCGAATGATTGATTTCTGTCCCACTCTCGTTTTTTTTTATTGACGAATTAAGTAATCAAACGCTCCCAAAGCTGCCGTCGCTCCTGAACCCATTGAAATAATGATTTGTTTATAAGCGCTATCTGTACAATCACCTGCCGCAAAAATTCCTGGAACATTTGTTGCACCATGTTTGTCAACAATAATTTCACCACGTTCATTAAGAGCAACTGAACTATCTTTGAGCCAGTCTGTATTTGGTAAAAGACCAATTTGAACAAAGACACCGCTGAGTTCGATTTTATGTTCTTCATTGTTCGCACGATTGAGATAAGTAATAGCTTCCACTTGATCAGAACCTTGAATTTCTTTTGTTGCTACATTGGTTAGAACCGTCACGTTTTCAAGTTGGTGTACCCGATCTTGCAATACTTGATCGGCTTTCAAAGTTGGTAGAAATTCTAACACATAAACATGCTCTGCCAGACCAGCCAAGTCAATCGCTGCTTCAATACCGGAATTTCCTCCACCGATAACAGCTACTTTTTTACCTGTAAAAATAGGACCGTCACAATGTGGACAATTGGTTACACCTTTTGTTCGGAATTCTTCTTCACCAGGAACATTAACATTTCTCCAGCGAGCACCAACAGAAAGAACTGCCGTTTTCGCTTTCAGAACAGCTCCATTTTCAAGTTCCACTTCAATCAATTCCTTTTTCTCAATGTTCTTCACACGTTGATTCTTCATGATATCAATTGGATATTTTTTGGCATGTTCTTCTACTTGCGCCATCAGCTTAGGTCCTTCTGTATAAGGAGTACCAATCATATTTTCAATACCAACGGTCTCCATCACCTGTCCACCAAAAGTTTCAACGACCATACCAGTACGAATGCCTTTACGAGCGGCATAAATCGCTGCACTGCTCCCTGCAGGTCCGCCTCCAACAACCAACACATCAAATGGTTCTTTTTTGTCAAATTCCTCACTTGAAGTAGGTCCAGAAATCTTGTCAAGCAGTTGCTCAATTGTCATACGACCATTCGCAAATTCTTCACCATTTAGAAAAACCGTTGGGACAGCCATGATCTTTTTGTCTTCAACTTCTTGTCTAAACATGCCTCCTTCGACCATTGTGTGACTGATAGTTGGATTCAGCACAGCCATTGTATTCAGTGCTTGCACAACGTCTGGGCAATTATGACAAGTCAAGCTGACATAGGTTTCAAAATGAAGCGGCTGCTTAATAGCTTGAATTCGTTTTATAACAGCATCTTCTACTTTTGGTGCGCGACCAGAGACTTGTAGCAAAGCAAGCACAAAAGATGTAAATTCATGCCCCAAGGGAAGACCTGCAAATTGAACACGACCTGCTTGACCAACTTGTGTCACAGTAAAACTTGGTTTACGGTTAGTTTCTGTATTTTCTAGTGATAAGCGAGGAGACATTGCTACAATTTCATCTAGAAAAGCCCGCACCTGCTCAGAACGCTCATCTTGACCTAAAGACGCTTGAAATACAACATCAGATTCTAAAAGTTCCAAGTATTGCTTCAGTTGTGCTTTAATTGTTTCATCTAAAGCCATATAAGCCTCCTTAAATTTTACCAACTAAATCAAGACTTGGAGTCAGCGTTTCAATTCCTTCTTTCCACTTAGCTGGACACACTTCACCTGGATGGCTACGTACATATTGTGCAGCATGGATTTTGTCAATCAAGACAGAAGCATCACGCCCAACACCGTCTGCATTGATTTCAAGTGCTTGTACAACTCCATCCGGGTCAATGATAAAAGTACCACGTTGAGACAATCCACTTTCATCTAACACATCAAAACCAAGTGAAATGGTATGAGATGGATCTCCAATCATAATGTACTCAAGTTTTCCAATGGCATCTGAATAATCATGCCAAGCTTTATGTGTAAAATGCGTATCTGTTGAAACAGAATAAACTTCCACACCTAGTTCTTTAAGAGCTGCATACTGCTCTTGCAAATCCTCCAACTCAGTCGGACAAACAAATGAAAAATCAGCAGGATAGAAGCAAACGACGCTCCAATGACCTTTTAAATCTTCACTAGAAACTGTGATAAATTTCCCGTTTCCAGCGTGATAAGCATCTGCTGTAAACTCGACAATTTCCTTACCAATAAGTGACATAAGATTACCTCCAAAATTAGTTTTATAATAAAATAAAAATCTTATAAGCCCATTATAGCCTATAAGATTTTTAGTGTCTAATATCTTGCTTGAAAACGTTTCCTAATAATCCAAAGCATCTGCGTAACCCGCGCCATTTCCTACAAAATAACCCGTTTTACAGTTAATACTAAAGAGGTAGGTTCCGTCCGTTCTAAACAAATTGTAATAACCATTTCCGTTAATAATATTCACACGTTCAAGAATATAATTATCTCCTGTGAAATAGCCACGTTCTCGTGAGGTTGCTAAGATTTTTTCTAACACACCAGGATTGAAATTCCAAGCTGGATTATTACTGTCGTTAATTTTAGTTTGGTCGTACGGCACTCGGCTCAACTGACGCTGTAAATTCGTGCCTGACGCTGGTGCTGCTGGAGCAGTTGCTTGCGCTGGTACAGAAGCTGGTTGTTCTGCTACAGGTGCTTGAGCGGAGCTTTGTGACGGTGCAGCTGCAACCTCAGATTGAGGAGCAGAGGTTTGTTGACTCTTTCCTAAGCTAATAGCAGATTTCAACACCTTATCCAAGTCGGTATTTCCAGTTGTAACATCTGTAAATTTAGCATCAGCCTTAATCTTTGCTTTAGTATCTAAAACACCATCTGTAATAGCTGATGAAGTGAATTGTGCATTCACATTTTGAACAGCCTCAACTTGTTTGACCAAGCTATCGTATTTTGCTTTGGCAACATTGTACTCGTTGGTGTTTTTTAATTTTTCCAATACTGCTTTTAGTTTGTTTAAGTTTCCGAAACTGCTGTTTTTCAAAGCCAATTTATTGGCATCTGTAAAGAATGAATCATAAAGGCTATTGAAAGCTTTCAAATCCTTATTTTCAGAGCTAGAAGTGATAGAAGATTTACTTGTTTGGCTCGTTGAAGTTGTGGTTGTTTTCGCTTGCTTTTTGTTCAAAGACAGATAAGCTGTTCCGCCGATTAAAGCCAGTACAATAACACTTACTGCTGAATACACGACTTTTTTATTTTTATAAAATGGAACTTTCTCCGTTTCCATTTCTTCATCCAACGCTGTAAAAGTCGGATAGCTTTCCATTGACTCAGTTGAACTCACAGGAATATCATCCATTTCAGGCTGAATTGGTTCCATTATTTTTGTCTCAGCCTCTAGCTCCTCTGAAGTTTGTGTACTGTTTTCTTCCGAAGTTTCTTGTGGTTCCGCTTCGCTGGCTGCAAGTGCAGCTACTGTTTCATCAAAGGCAGACTCCTCAGACGCTACCTCTGCAGATTCTAGTGGTTTTTCCTCTTGAACCTCCTCGTGCATCTCTTGGATAAATTCTGCCAAGTCTAACTGGCTCAGTTGTTCTTGATCTTCTGCTTCAGGCATTTCTTCTGCAGATTGAGCCGAAAATTTTCCAGCTTCAATTTCTTGACGGTGCTGTTTGATGTATTTATCCAGTACATTGTCCTCTTCCGTCACTCCTGCTTCAAGTTCTTCACTTTTTCGAGCAGCCTGACCAATCGTCATTTCTTTAGCTGTTTCAAAATCAAGAATTGATTCTTTTTCTTCTTGTTCTGGCAAATGTTTTTCGTCTTTACTCACGGCAAATCCTTTCTAATCTATTTGGCGTTTGACTCTCTGACCAAAATATTGGTACAAATCAACTTTTAAAGTCCCGTTATAGAGTTTGCGTTTTTTATCGGCTTGACTGCCAAATTTTGTTTCAAATGCTTCATCACTCGTCAAGATAAATTTGCTCCACGTCTTTAGTGGCTCAAAAGTCTGTCCCATTTCTTGATAAAGCTTGGTCACAGCATCATCATCCAACAATCGCTCGCCATAAGGCGGATTGGAAACGATGACACCATTTATCTTGTCGGTGTGCAAATCTTGCAAACGCATTTGCTTGAAAACAATCTGCTCAGAAACACCTGCTTCTTCGGCATTTCGCTTGGCAATCTCCACCATACGTGCATCAATATCAGTCCCTAAAATATCAAGCTGAATGTCTTGCTTAATCTGTCCTAAAGCTCTAGCGCGAACACGCCCAACCAAATCTGAGTCAACCCAATTCCATTCTTCAAACGCAAAATGGCGATGAAGTCCCGGTGCCATATTCATGCCAATCATAGCTGCTTCAATACAGAAAGTTCCTGAACCACAGGTTGGATC
>OGTD01000108.1_pt1 | contig 63362 bp, 55 predicted proteins | sample 1574421 | NCBI WGS metagenome assembly OGTD01 (sample SAMN03295820, study PRJEB24534) | human gut metagenome | isolation source: fecal sample 1 from infant 3 | host: Homo sapiens | place: USA: Pittsburgh, PA | collected 2014-07
TACCATGCCCTTATAGGGCTAGAGCAAACCACCCGTTTTACGGGTGGTCATGATTTTGTATAGATATACAAGCACCTTAAATTTTTAAATACATAATATGTATTACTTAATGTCTTTTTAAGTATGGGAGGGAAGGTATGAGAATATCAGTATTAGGTGGAGATGAGAGAAGTATTAAATTAGCAAAACTGCTTAGAAAAGATGGTCATAATATTAAATTATTTGGTTTTGATAGGTTAGAAAATAACACGTTAGAAATAAGTGAGAAACTAGACTTAGCTATTAAAGAATCTAATATAGTTATAGGACCACTACCATGCTCTAATGACAATACTCTACTAAATACACCTTTGTATTCGGAGAAAATAATTATAGAAGAAATATTTAAGAATATGAATTCCGATCAACTATTTATAGCAGGTAAAATATCTAAGGAAATATCTAGTATTGCATCCTTCTACAATATTAATACTATAGATCTCCTCAGAAGAGAGGAAATGGCAGTATTAAATGCTATTCCTACAGCAGAAGGTGCTATTCAAGTAGCTATGGAAGAACTAGATATTACTATTCATGGAGCAAACACTATGGTTTTAGGATTTGGTAGAATAGGTAAAGTTTTAGCTAATATGCTTCAAGGCATAGGAGCAAATGTATATGTTGAGGCTAGAAATTATACGGACTTAGCATGGGTCAGCAGCTATGGCTATATTCCATTACATTTAAATGAGATAGGGGCTTATATTCATGAGATGGATGTAATATTCAATACTATTCCATCTATGGTTTTAAATGAAGAGATGTTACTGAAGCTAAGGAAAGAATCCTTGATAGTTGACCTTGCTTCTATACCAGGTGGAGTAGATTTTGAAAAATCTAAAGAACTAGGGATAAAAACTGTTTGGGCATTGGGACTACCTGGTAAAGTAGCACCTATGACAGCAGCTGAAATTATGAAAGATACTATTTATAATATTATTGAAGAGTTGGGGGGATAGGAATGTTATTGAAAGATGTAAAGGTTGGTATAGCTATTACAGGTTCATTTTGTACATTTGAAACAATTTTAGTTGAAATAGAGAGACTGGTTAATGAAGGAGCAGATGTATATCCAATTATGTCATATAATGCAAATGATTTTGATACTAGGTTTGGATTAGCAAAAGAATGGAAAGATAAGATAACAAAGGCAACAGGTAAGGAAATTATATCTACTATACAGGATGCAGAGGGTATAGGTCCAGGAAATTTCCTAGATATAATAGTTGTAGCCCCATGTACAGGAAATACCCTTGCAAAACTGGCAAATGCCATTACTGATACACCAGTATGTATGGCTTTTAAGGCCCATCTAAGGAATAACAAACCTGCAATAATTGCTATATCTACTAATGATGGACTCAGTGGAAATGCAAAAAATTTAGGTATGTTGCTAGATAAAAAAAATGTTTATTTTGTACCTTTTGGGCAAGATGACCCTGTAAAAAAATCTACCTCATTAATAGCTCACTATGATATGATAATACCTACTATAATTGAAGCATTAAAGAATAAGCAAATACAGCCATTGCTATTATAATAAAAGAGTTGTAAATAAGTAACGCTTTTGGTGCCTGGCACCAAAAGCGTTACTTATTTATTTTAAAAAGGATGTAATTAATATATAAAAAATAATCAAAATATTTTAAATTTTCAACCTCGGTTTTATAGAAATATAACAAAGGATATTCTAATATTTTAGAGAAATTATGCATATAGAGTAGTAATTAATATTAGACGGGAGGGATAATATGGATACAATATTAAAGATGTGTTCAATATCCAAGTATTTTGGAACATTGGTAGCAAATGAAGATATTAATTTTGAAGTAAAGAAAGGAGAAATACATTCTCTTCTAGGAGAAAATGGTGCGGGAAAGTCAACATTGATGAATGTATTATATGGTCTATATCAACCTGATAAGGGAGAAATATTTTTTGAAGACAAAAAGCTTAACTTAAAATCCTCTAAAGATGCCATAGATTTAGGAATAGGAATGATACATCAACATTTCATGCTTGTACCAGTTCATACAGTATTAGAAAATATCATCATGGGCATGGGAAAGGAAAAAGGTTTGGTAATTAAGGAGGAAAAACTCAAAGAGGAAATAGAAAGAATTGCAGCCAAATATGGAATGGAAATATCCTTAGATACAAAGGTTTCAGACCTATCTGTAGGAGAACAACAAAGAGTTGAAATAGTTAAAGCTCTATATAGAGGAGCAAAATTACTTATAATGGATGAACCAACAGCTGTACTTACTCCACAGGAAACTGAAGAGTTGTTTACTACACTAAAAAAAATGGCTGATACTGGAATGTCTATAATATTGATTACTCATAAATTAAAGGAAGTAATGTTTGTATGCGATAGAGTTACTGTATTGAGGGATGGTAGAGTAACAAAGACAGTTAATACTAAAGAGACAAATGACCTTGAACTTGCAAAATTTATGATAGGCAGAGAACTTTCAGCTATGGAAAAAGATAGTGTTTGTTGTCCAGGAGGGCCTGTACTTGAATTAAAGAATTTATCTTATGAAATGGAAAAAGGAATAAAAGCTTTAGAGAATATAAGCTTAAAAATATGCTCTGGAGAAATTTTAGGCATTGCTGGAGTAGATGGTAATGGACAAAAAGAATTGGCAGAGGCAATAGTTGGACTAATTCAAGGGAATTCAGGCAGCATTTTATTAAATGGCGAGGAAATTAAAGGGAAATCCATTTCAGAAATAATAAAAAGAGGTGTAGGTTATATTCCAGAAGATAGACATAAAAGAGGGTTAATATTAGATTTTTCTGTTAGTGAGAATCTAATACTGAAAGATTATTATAAGAATCCATTTAGAAAAAGATTTTTCTTTGATTTCAATACAATAAATAAACATGCTGACCATATGATTGAAAAATATTCAATTAAAACTCCATGTAGAAATTCTGAAACTAGGAAACTATCAGGTGGAAACCAGCAAAAAATAGTCGTAGCAAGGGAAGTAGATAAATTGCCAAAATTACTAATTGCTGTCCAGCCTACTAGAGGAGTAGATATAGGAGCATCGGAATTTATTCATCAACAGATTATAAAAGCTAAAGAGCAAGGCACTGCAGTACTGTTAATTTCTACAGAACTTTCAGAGATTAACCTACTATCTGATAGAATCGCTGTAATATATAAAGGCAGTATAGTAGGGGAGATGGATAAGAATGATTTTGAAGAAAGCAAAATAGGTTTAATGATGGCAGGAGCTAATTAAAGGAGGAAAAATTGTGAACAAAATCCAGGATTATCTTAATAAGAAAATCTCAAGTAAAGTCTTTAATAGGAATAAAATTTTGACAATTTTTATACCGCTGGTCTCAGTATTATTAGCATTGCTGATTGGGAGCGTACTTTTACTATTTATAGAGGTTAATCCACTAGAAGCTTATAAATATTTAATCTTTGGGAATTTCACAAACATCTACAATATTGCTGAGATTTTTGTAAAAGCTACACCTATTATATTAACAGGGCTTTCCTTTGCATTTGCTTTTAGGACAGGGCTATTTAATATAGGTGGGGAAGGACAAATGTTCGCAGGTGCTATGGCGGCAGCATTTGTAGGATTAAAAACTGGGCATCTCAGTCCGTTTATCACCATATCCCTTTGCTTATTGGCAGCAATAATAGCAGGTGGAATATGGGGAATGATACCAGGGATACTTAAAGGAATATTTGGCTCATCTGAGATAATTACTACAATAATGTTTAACTATGTGGCATTATATTTTATTAGTTATTTAGTAGATAAACCGCTTAGAGAATCAAGTGGATTTTATCCACAAACAGATCTAATAGGAGAAAATGCATTTCTTCCCTATGTAGTTTCCAACACTAGACTACATATAGGTTTTATTATAGCAGTGATAATTTCAATAACGGTATATATTATTTTATGGAAAACTCCCTTTGGTTATAGACTTAGGGCTGTAGGATATAATTCAGATGGCGCAGAATATTCAGGTATAAATATTAGAAAAAATATTATAATTTCTCTAGCCATAAGCGGAGCTTTGGCAGGGGTAGCGGGCTTTACAGAAATAAATGGTATTCACCATAGACTCTTGGATAATTTCTCTAAAAATGTTGGTTTTGATGGGATAGCAGCAGCACTTTTAGGTAATGCAAATCCTATAGGTGTGGTTATATCATCAATACTTCTTGGTATGCTTCAAACAGGAGCAAATTCAATGCAAAGAGGGGTAGGAGTTCCAGCAAACATAGTAAGCATAATCCAAGCTTTAATTATAATATTTGTCCTAGGGGGAAATGCCATAAGACCTAAGATTGAACTTATGTTAAATCGCAAAGAAAGGGTGTTAGAGTGATGAAAGACATACTAAGTATTACGTTTATTGTTGCGTTATTATCTGCATCCATTAGGCTTTCAGTTCCAATACTATTTGCTGCATTAGGGGGAATGTATTCAGAAAGATCTGGAGTAGTAAACATAGGTCTGGAAGGCATGATGTTAGTTGGAGCTTTTGCAGGAGTAGTAGGGTCTTATTTTACAGGAAGCTATTGGATTGGAGCTTTGGTGGCAATACTAAGTGGAATTTTAATATCTGCACTTTTTGCTTTTATAACAGTAAAAATCAAAATAAATCAAATAGTTAGTGGTGTTGCAATAAATCTTTTGGCCATAGGACTAACTAGTTTTTTTTATAGAGCTCTATTTGGAATAACTACTGTACCTATAACTGTAAAAGCTTTTGAACCAGTGAATATCCCAATCCTTTCAAACATACCAATAATAGGTGAAATATTTTTTAGACAAACCATACTTGTATATATAGCATTTTTACTTGTTCCAATATCTTATTACATTTTTTATAAGACATCTATAGGGCTTAGTATTAGAACAGTAGGAGAACATCCAATGGCAGCAGATACTGTAGGTATACCTGTAAATAAAGTAAGAACAATATGTGTATTGGTATCTGGCGCATTGGCGGGGCTTGGAGGATGCTTTTTATCACTTGGGCAATTTAATATGTTTGTTGATAATATGGTATCGGGAAGAGGATTTATAGCAGTAGCAGCTGTAATATTTGGAAAGTGGAATCCCAAAGGAGTATTAATGGCCTCCTTAATATTCGGGGTTGCAGATGCACTTCAAATAAGGATGCAAATGGCAGGACTAGGAATACCTTATCAATTTCTGCTGATGTTTCCATATTTACTTACTGTAGTGGCAGTCACAGGAATTGTTGGACGCACTACGTCACCAAAGGCGCTTGGAAGGGCATACGAGAAATAATTACAAAAGGAAGGGAGGTGTTTTAATATACCATCCGCTATTACAATCCAATGTATATAAAATTAAGGGGGAATAAAAATGTTTACAAAGAAAAGAATTTTAGCATTACTCCTAGTTTCAATGCTTTTAGTTGGTTTATTAGCAGGTTGTTCATCAAGAAAAGATAATGATACTTCCACTACAGCAGATGGAAAAAAAGATTATAAAATAGTATTATTATTACCAGGACCTATAAATGATCAGGGGTGGAATGCTACGGCTTATGAAGGATTAAAGCTAGTAGAAAAGGATTTAGGTATAAAAATGGAGTATATAGAATCTGTTCAACAAGCTGATTTTGAAGCTGTATTTACAGACTATGGAACAAAAGGGTATGATTTAGTATTCGCCCATGGAACTCAGTTTTTTGATGCAGCAAAAAAAGTAGGACCTCAATTTCCTAATACTTTCTATATGGTTATAAATAGTGAAGAAGGTCAAGAGCCAAATGTTGGTGGAATCGGTGTTAGAGAATGGGAGGGCGGATATATAGCAGGTATAATTGCTGCTATGAATACTGAAAGTAAAGAGTTAGGAGCTATTGGCTCATTCCCATTCCCGGTCATAGCTGGTACTTTGGATGCATTTGAAGTGGCAGCACAAACTATTGATCCTTCAATAAAGGTTACAAAAACCTATGTAAACTCTTGGGAGGATATACAAAAAGGTAAAGAAACTGCTCTTGCAATGGCAGAAGCTGGGGCAGATGTTATTTTCTGTAGTGCTAATCAAGTTGGTTTAGGTTCAATAGAAGCTGCAAAATCAAAGGGTGTTAAAGCTGTAGGATATATTTCACCACAAAACGATGTTGCCCCAGATACTGTTATTTCATCTGTTACTTATAATACTCCGGGATTATTTAAAAATACTGTTGAGCAATTAATAAATGGTGAGCTTAAGCCTGTAGGAGCTTCACTAGGATGGGCAGACGATGTACTTGATATGCAATGGGGAAAAGATGTAAAGCAAGAGGTGAAAGACAAAGTAAATGAAGCTATTAAAGAGCTTAAAGAAGGAAAAATTGCAAATCCATATAAAGGTCAATAATTGAAATATAAAGGATTCCAGTCAGGTTCATTAATCTGATTGGAATTTTTTATGGCATATAGGGGAATTCTCATTTAATTTTGATTTTGTAGAAAGAACTTGATCTATATAGATTCTTAAGAATGGTATCTTATCAATATTTCGTTAAAATTTTATTTATATTTTTATTTGCTATATTATAATTGAAATCAAAAATATTAAATTAAACTAGGGATAAAAAAGCTAGAATTATAGTATAATTAAGATAAAGCTATAGATAAAGAAATGAAGGAAACTTAAGATGGAGGTTTGAAAATGAAGATAGATGTTGAAGAAATTTTAAGACGATTAGAAGGAAAGGCTAATACAATTTATTTTGATAGAGACAGATTAAAGAATCTGTTGAATTCAACTAAGAAAAAGGTAGAAGGCAATAAAACATTGATGGAAGTTTGGGAAGATATAAAACTATTTTTAGATTTGCTTAAAGATTGGATGAGAGGAGATTATAGAGAAATATCGAAAGGCTCTATAATAATGATAATAATATCTTTGCTATACTTAGTAAATCCATTAGATTTGATACCAGATTTTTTAGTGGCTGGATTTATTGATGATTTAGCCGTGATTGCATATGTGATTAAAAAAATCTCAGATGAGCTAAATGTATATAAAAAATGGAAAGTTGCCAATGATAATGAGGATTCAATAGAAGTGGAGGTAGAAATTGTTGAGGATGTAGAAAATATTGACTACGAGGAGAATAATGGTGAAGAAAATTGATATAGAAGAACTATATTGGGTTGATTGGAATGAAATATCAAGAAAACCAGAGAAATTAAATGAAATCTTTGCATATATAAGGGACTATGATTCAAGAAATATAGAAGAATTGGGTAAAATTTTGAAACTATATAGCAATCCTTCTGGAGAGTTTACAATAGAATTTGCTAAGATTGTTGGAGAAATCTATAAAAATGATAAGATAAAATTTATTAAAGCTCTAAATCTAGTAAGAGATGAAGCTATTAATCTTGTATATGTGTTTAGAATGGAGAAAATATTTGAAGATGAAGATAAAGAGTCCACGGAAATCCTTAGTTCTAACCAACTAACAGAAGAAGAAATTGATACTACTTATACCTTCTTCAAAATGTATAAGACGATATGTGCAACTTGAGTATAAGAAAAGAGAGAGTTCCTCTCTTTTTGTTTTGCAAAAATGTAAAAAAATAACACGATAAAGCTGAATATTCAGTATAATTCAATAAAAGAATCAAAATATAAAAAACTTGCAATATTTAATGAAACATAGTATAATAAAAAAATATTTAACATTACTTTAGAACAGTAATGCAATAGTGATAGACAGTATAATATTACTTAAGGAGGTATACTATGTTACAAGGCATTGAAAGAATTGTTTCAATTTTAAACAACTGGCTTTATTCTTATATCTTAATAGTCTTACTAATTGGACTTGGAGTTTACTTTACTTTTAAAAGCAAATTTTCTCAATTTACACTATTAGGTCATAGTATTGGCCTATTGACAGAGGAAGTAGAAATGAGAGACGGTAAGAAAGGAATATCATCATTTCAAGCTTTCTGTATATCTGCTGCTTCTAGAATAGGAACTGGAAATATAGCTGGTGTAGCTATTGCCATAGCCACAGGTGGACCAGGAGCAGTATTCTGGATGTGGATTATTGCCTTAATTGGTGCAGGTTCAAGTTTAGTTGAAAGTACATTAGGACAAATTTATAAAGTTAGAGATGGGGAAACCTTCAGAGGAGGGCCAGCATATTATATTAATCAAGGTCTAAATATGAGGTGGCTTGGAGTAATATTTTCAGTACTAATTACAATAACCTTTGGATTTGTATTTAATACTGTGCAGTCCAATACCATAGCAGGAGCGTTTAATGAAGCTTTTGGAATTAAAGAAATTATTACTGGAATTATTTTAGTTATTATTACAGGATATATAATATTTGGTGGAGTTAAGAGAATAGCTTCAGTATCTGCAATTATAGTACCTATTATGGCTACTTTATATATAGGGGTTGCCATATTCATAATGATAAAAAATATAACTTTAATTCCATCTATGTTTAAATTAATATTTCAGAATGCTTTCGGGATTACACAGATAGCAGGTGGCACACTAGGCGTAACAATTATGAATGGTGTTAGAAGAGGATTATTTTCAAATGAAGCGGGGATGGGAAGCGTTCCAAATGCAGCTGCAACAGCAGATACATCGCATCCAATAAAGCAAGGCTTTATACAAAGTATTGGAGTTTTTGTAGATACCCTTCTAGTATGTAGTGCTACTGCATTTATAATATTATTATCAGGAGTTCTTGAAAATTCATCAGGACTCAAAGGAGTACAGATTACACAGGCAGCTGTAGCTTCCCAAGTGGGCTCTTGGGGTAGCACTTTTATTGCAATATGCGTCTTTTTATTTGCTTATAGCTCAATAATTGGAAACTATTATTATGGAGAAACAAATATTGAATTTTTAGATACAAATCCAGTGTTTCTAATTGGGTATAGAATATTAGCTTTAGCTATGGTATTCTTTGGCTCAATAAGTAGTTTTTCATTAGTATGGGATACGGCAGATGTATTTATGGGTATTTTAGCAGTTATTAATTTATTGGTAATAACTAAATTATCTCCTATAGTATTTGCAGCATTAAAGGATTACGTTGGACAGTTAAGAGAGGGAAAAAATCCAAAATTCAAATCTAAAAGTATTCCGCAACTAGGGAATGTAGATTGGTGGAATGAAGAATAGATACTAGATTTAAGATCTTCTTATGTAAATAAGAAGGTCTTTTTTATTTTTATATATTGACATAAGTATTAGAACGAGTTACAATAAATTTAACAATAGTAAATGATTTTTACGTATAGTAAAAGAGGGGGAGTAAATATGAAAAGAGAAATATCAATGATGGTAGGACCAACGGCGGTCCCAGAGAGGGTTTTAAATGCAATGAATAGAAAATCAATATCCCATAGATCCAAGGAATATTGTGAAATTCATGAAAGAGTAAGAAATGGATTAAAAAAATTATTTAAAACAGAAAATGAAGTTTATATATTAACATCATCAGGAACAGGAGCCATGGAAGCAGCTATACAAAATTGTTTTTCCTTTGGAGATGAAGTAGTAGTACCAGTTTTAGGAACTTTTAGCAAGCAGTTTGCAGATATGGCAGAAGCTTATCAGTTAAAAGTCATTAGAGTAGAATTTGATTTAGGTGAAGCAGCAGACGTTGGTAAGGTGATGGATCATTTAACTCCTAATACTAAAGGAGTATTTATAATTCATAATGAGAGTGCAACAGGAATATCTAATGATTTAGAAGCATTTGGCAAAGCATTAGGAGATAGTGATATACTATTAATAACAGACTCCGTAAGTGGGGCAGGCGGATTAGAAATGAGAATGGATGAATGGAATATAGACGTAGTTTTATCAAGCTCTCAAAAAGCACTTATGGTACCAGCAGGATTATCATTCATATCTTTAAATGATAAGGCTTGGAGGGCAGTAGAAAATTCTAATATTCCAAAATTCTACTTTGATTTAAAGAAGGCAAGAGCATTCCAAGAAAAAAATCAAACACCAAATACTCCATCTGTATATAATGTGTTTGCAGTAGATGAGGCTCTAAAAATGATATTTGAAGAAGGATTAGATAATGTATATAAGAGACATACTGAAAATACAATGAGAATAATAGAAGGGGTTAAAGAACTTGGATATAGTATATTTCCCAAAGATGAAAAATACGCTTCTAAAACTTTAACAGCAGTATATGCTCCAGGAAAAGCTAAAGAAATAGTCAAAGCTCTGGGAGAGCAAGGGATAGTAGTAAATGGAGGACTAGACCCTATTGCTGATGATATGTTTAGAGTAGGTACTATGGGATATGTGTATAAGGAAGATGTAGAAGCCTTTCTTGAAGCATTAGCAAAGATAAAATAAAAACTTAATAAATTAAAGGAGATACTTCTCTTAAATGTATTTAATACTGAAAGGGGAGTATCTTTTTAGATGGGTGAAATAAGCGATCCTTTTATAAAAAGTGGTAGTTTTTATACGAAATTTTCTTATAAATAATTTTATTTATTGATTCATTATATTTAACATGGTAAAATAGAAATTAACAATAGTAAAAAGGGAGGAAGTAATAATGAAAAATCGTAAATTAGTAATGATCCCAGGACCTACACCTGTAGTAAGGTCAATTCAAGATCAAATGGGAAGAGAAACAGTTGCATTCGGTGATTCTAACTTTATTAAAGATTTTAAAGAACTTGTTGAAGATTTGAAAACACTATGGAAAACAGAAGGAGAAGTTTTCGTTGTTGCAGGAACTGGTACAATGGCAATGGAAATGGGTATAGCAAATACTTTAAAATCAGGTGATAATTTACTTATTGTATCAAATGGATTCTTTGGAGATAGATTTATTGATCTTGCAGAGAGAAAAGGTATAAATGTGGATGTGATAAGCAGTGAGTGGGGAAAAATTGTACCTGTAAAAGATATTGAAGCAAAATTAAGTGAAAAGAAATATGCTGCTATGACAGTAACTCATGTTGATACATCAACAGGAGTTTGTGCTCCAATAAAAGAAATTGGTGAAATAATGAAAAAGTTCCCTGAGACAATGTATATAGTTGACGGAGTTTGTGCTACTGCAGCTGAACCAGAATATGTAGATGATATGAATATAGATATTCTAATCACTGGGTCACAGAAAGCATTTGGAGTAGCGCCAGGACTTGCAATAGTATGGGCAGGACCTAAAGCAATGGAGAGAAGAAAAGAACTTGGAAGAATTCCAGAGTATTATATTGATTTTGATAAATGGCTTCCAATTATGAATGATCCTTCAAAATACTTTGCTACACCAGCAGTAAATATGATTTGGGCACTTAAAGAATCAGTAAGAATAATCAAAGAAGAAGGAATAGAAAATAGATATGAAAGACATAGAAAAAATGCAAGAGCAATGCAGGCAGCTTTAGAGGCTATGGGCTTTACATTATTAGCAGATAAAGAACATAGAGCAGTTACATTATCAAATGCAATATATCCAGAAGGAATAGATGATGTTGAGTTCAGAAAAATATTAGCAGAAGAAGGTGCAGTGGTAGCAGGAGGTTTAGCAGCATATGCTGGAAAAATGTGTAGAATCGGACATATGGGTAATATCGATACACATGATATGGTAAGTGCAATCTCTGCAATCGAGAGAACATTGTACAGAATGGGCAAAAACAGTGAGCTTGGAGCTGGGATAACTACGTTATTAAAAGAATTAATGGCTTAAATTAAAAACTAGAAATACATCATATATATCATTAATCTGGAGGCTGTTTTAAAATTATAATTTTAAAACAGCCTCCTTTAATTAGTATAAAGATAAATATGGTAAAAGAGCATATTAAATGGTATAATAATTTACCAATAGTAAATAAATACCATAAGATAAATGTTGAATATCAGGAGGACAATATGACTAATGAAGTAGAAGAAAAACAAAAGAAAACCATAAGATCAGTTATTAAGGCTTTTGATGTTATAGATTACATGGCATTATCTGAAAAAGAATTAGGAGTAACGGAGATAAGTGAGGCATTGAACTATGGGGTTAGCGCCACATATCATTTATTAAATACTTTAAAAGAATGTAATATAATTGAACAAAATGAAACGACTAAAAAGTTTAAATTAGGGTTGAAGCTATGGCAAATAGGAATGCGAGCTTATGAACAAAATGATATTTCTATTATTCTAAAACCATATCTAAGAAAGCTAAAAGAATTGACCGGAGAAACTTCTAACTTAACTATTTTAGACAATAACCAAATTGTATATATTGCCCAAGAAGAAAGTAATAGATTGTTAAAGATGTTTACTAAAATAGGCGTATCAGCTCCATTACATTGTACTGGTGCAGGAAAAATTCTACTAGCCTATCAACCTAGATCTAAACAGGAGCATATACTAGATAGTATTGAATTAATAAAATATACTAATAAAACAATTACAGACAAGGATAAATTAATGGAAGAGATAGATCTTATAAAAAAGCAAGGATATGGTTTAGATGATGAAGAAAGAGAAATAGGAGTTAGTTGTATTGGAGCTCCAATATTTGGAGTTAATAATGAGATTATTTCTTGTATTTCAATTTCAGGTCCAAAATCAAGATTTACGAAAGAAAATAAAGATAGATGGATAAAGATGATCTTAGATGTTTCCAAGGAGGCAACTAATTATATCAGAACTATAAGTTAAAATATAAAATAAAAAATCTCCTTATTTATATGAGTGGATTTTTTATTTTATTACGATTAATCTATAAGTAACAATTGATATTTGTATGATAAAGTAGTATTATTTGGGTATACATTTACCACCAATATATTATAAAAATGAGGAGTTTATAAATGAAAACAATTGATGTAGCACAATCAAAACTAGGAGGAATTAGGGAGATATTTACAAAAATATTATTCATAGTAATTGGAAACTTACTATGTTCTCTAGCTTTTAATTTATTCTTTGTTCCAAATGGACTTTTAAGTGGTGGAGTTGGAGGCGTTGCTATAATGACTCAGTATTTGACAGAGATGCCAGCAGGAATATCAGTATTTTTAATAAATCTTCCTATATTTGTAGTAGGTGTCAGAATGATAGATAAGAAGTTTATTACCTATGCATTTATATCTATGCTTGTTTTTTCATCATGGCTTACAATAACTAAAGATATTTCCAAATACTTTATAGTTGAAGATATTCTTCTAGGGTCAGTTTTTGGAGCAGTATTAAATGGACTTGGTATGGGATTAATGTTTAGAAATGGTACTTGCCAAGGAGGGCTGGATGTTATAGCTGCAATTCTTAAAAGAAAGCTTAATGTAAATATTGGGACAGGCTTGATGATGGTAAACACTGTTATAATAACTCTATCATCCTTGCTATTTGGATATAAAGCTGCTATGTATACTTTGATTTCTATGTATATAGGATATCAAATACTAGATAAGGTTCAAACTGGATTTAATGTACAGAAGAATGTAGTAATAGTATCAGAGAAATCCAAAGAACTATCAACTGCAATTATAGAACAGTTGCATAGGGGAGTTACATTTCTAAAGGGTCAAGGTGGATATACTCATGAAGATAAGAATATTATATACTGTATTCTTACATCTCGTGAGATTGCTAAATTAAAAGAAATAGTCAATGAAGTAGATCCAAAAGCCTTTTTCACTATAACTGATGTAGTAGAAGTAAAGGGTAAAGGTTTTAAATCTACGGAAATATAATAATATCAAATGATTAGTTCCGACTATTTCAGGGTAAATTCATTGGGAAATCAATTATTTTAGATACCAATGAAAGGAGAAATAGATTATGGAAAAAAGAAAAGACCTTGTGACTATGGGAGGAAATCCAGTTACATTATTAGGAAAAGAAATAAAGGTTGGAGATAAGGCACCAGAATTTACTGTATTAAAAAGTGATTTATCCCCATTTACCTTAGAAGATGCAGGGGATGGAGTAAAGATAATATCAGTAGTACCTTCTTTAGATACTGGTGTATGTGAGCTTCAAACAATAAACTTTAATGAAACAGCAACTGAGCTTGGAGATGTGACTATACTAACTATTTCTGTAGATTTACCTTTTGCACAGAAAAGATTTTGTTCCGCTAATAATATAGATAAAGTAATCACTTTATCTGATCATAAGGATTTATCATTTGGCATGAATTATGGATTTGTAATAGAGGAATTTAGACTTCTAAGTAGAGGTATAGTAATATTTGATAAAGATAATGTAGTTAGATATGTAGAATATGTAAAGGAAGTAACAAATCATCCAGATTATGATAAAGCTATGGTGGAAGTAAAGAAGTTAATATAGTTTAAAAGAAGTTATAAGGACTAGTTAAAAAGACTAGTCCTTTATATATTTAATAAAAAGAGTTAGTGACTTTTTTATCAAAGTTTGATATAATATAAACAAACGTAAATGTTTTATTTAATAACAAATTTAATATGTTCAAATGGGAGGTGGGAATATGACTACATCCATAAATTTAGTTAAATTTATATGTAAGGACTGTGGACATATCTGGGATGAGAACTATGAAGAGGGTGTAAACTGTCCGAAGTGCCATTCTAAAAACACCGAAGAGATGAGTAGAACGAGATATTGAGTAAGAGGATAGATAATACTATCCTCTTTTTTTACACTTGAATTCTTAAAATTTATCACATAATTAACACATTGAACATTTATAATATAGCTGAGGAGAAGCTTTAGTTCCTAGAAATATTATAGGAGGAATTATATGTTTAGGATATTAGTTGTAGATGATGAGGAGAAAATTCGGGAAGTTATTAGAGAGTATGGAGAATTTGAAGGGCATAAAGTATTAGAAGCCAAAGATGGAATGGAAGCTGTGAATATATGTAAAGAAGAAAATTTTGATGTTATAGTAATGGATATAATGATGCCAAAACTAGATGGTTTTTCTGCCTATAAGGAAATTAAAAAGATAAAGGATATACCTGTACTTATGCTCTCTGCGCGAGGGGAAGAATATGATAAGCTATTTGGATTTGAGATAGGTATCGATGATTATGTAGTAAAACCTTTTTCTCCTAAGGAGGTTATGGCTAGATTAAATGTAATTGTCAGCCGTAATAAAAAAATGCAAAAAGATATTAATTCTAATGAAATATATAAATTTGACGGTCTTGAGATTGATATACTAGGAAGAAATGTATTTGTTGATGAAGTAAAAGTAGATATGACCCCAAAGGAGTATGATTTATTATTTTATTTAGTTAAAAATAAGAATGTTGCTTTAACTAGGGATAAATTATTGAATGAGGTATGGGGCTATGACTTCTTTGGTGATGATAGAACTGTTGATACCCATATAAAAATGCTTAGAAATAGTATGGGACAATATAGAGATTTTATTGTAACTTTAAGGGGACTAGGATATAAATTTGAATATATAAAATAATAGAAGTGGTGGTAATTTTGAAGAATAAATTAGATATGAAAAGCCTAAAAGTTAAATTGTGGACATATTTTATCCTATTTGCGGCAACAATCATGACCATATTATGGCTTCTTCAAATTGTATTTTTAAATACCTATTATAAATCAATGAAGACTAATGAGATTAAGAAAATCGGAGACAGCCTAGTAGTTGAATATGGAAAGGATGATTTTGAAGATATTATTTATACAATATCCTTTAGTAGGGGAGTAATTATTCAGATTTTAAATGAAGACGGTATTCCTATATTTCCTATGAATACATCATTTAACCCTAGACCACCTAAATTTAATTCCATGGATTCAAGGAAATTCATAGATAAACTGGAGAATGATAATCAAGGAAAGATTCTATATACTATAGAAGATCCTAGGTTAGGAAGACCAACTATAGTCTATGGCGCTGTATTGCAAGGTGAAGATGGGGAGAATCTATATTTATATATTAATGGATTATTAGACCCTATAGACTCTACTACTTTTGTTTTAAAAAACCAGCTTATTATAGTGACTATAATATCTTTGCTCTTAGCATTGGGATTATCATTTATTATTGCATCTAAAATATCTAAGCCTATTACTCAAGTAACTAATGCAGCATCAGTTCTAGCTAAAGGTAATTATGATGTTGTATTTGAAAAAGGTGATTATACAGAAATAGATGATTTGGTAGCTACTTTAAATTATACTACTACAGAATTATCTAAAATTGAAGGACTAAGAAGAGACTTAATTGCAAATGTTTCCCATGATTTAAGAACACCGCTTACATTGATCAAATCCTATGCGGAAATGATAAGAGATATATCTGGCAATAATCCAGAAAAACGACAATCTCATGTTGATGTAATTATAGATGAATCAGATAGACTTACTAGGCTTGTCAATGATATTTTAGATTTATCTAAGATTGAGGCAGACCTTAATCAAATTGATTATAAAGAGTTTAATATAGTTAGAACTACAAAGGAAATCCTAAAGAGATTTTTAATCCTTGAAGAAAAAGATGGATTTATTTTTCGCTTAAATTGTAACGATGAAATAAAAGTATATGGTGATGAGAAAAAAATAGAGCAGGTAATTTATAATCTAATTGGTAATGCTGTGAATTTTACTGGAGATAATAAATTAGTATTTATAAATATTAAAAATGTTGGCGATTTTGTTAAATATGAGGTCAAAGATACTGGGAAAGGTATTCCCGAAGAAGAATTAAATCATATATGGGATAGATACTATATGGTAGGTAAAACCCATAAGCGAGCAGTAATAGGGACTGGACTAGGACTTTCTATTGTTAAAAATATATTAACTGCTCATAATTCAGACTTTGGAGTAGAAAGTCATGTTAATCAAGGAACTACATTTTGGTTTCAATTAAAGACTAACAAATAGATATAATTTATGAAAGACAAGATTTATTCTTGTCTTTTTTATGGCCTAACCCAATGAACATCAGATTTATATGAGAGTAACGAGCCCTAAAAGATTACTGAATTATACCCTGTGGGGCAAATTAAGATAACAAATAGATTTGGGTTCCAAGGCTGCGGAAAATGATTTTCACAAATATTTCGATTAGTTATCATCTAGATTTCACAAAAGAAATATATCCTTAATATAAATCTAAAGCTTGGAGGTGAAAAATGTGCATAGTATTAAATATAGACATGAGCATAAACTGTATATAAATTTAGGAGATTATTATATACTCAGATCTAGACTCAAAAATATAATGAGATTAGATGAAAATTCTAAGGGAGATAGTGGTTATTTTATAAGAAGCATATACTTTGATGATATAAATGATAAGGCTTTATTTGAAAAGATATCTGGTGTTAATCATAGGGAGAAATTTAGGATTAGACTTTATAATAATGATGCCTCTTTTATTAAATTAGAAAAAAAGGTGAAAGATAATGGTCTTACAGCGAAGTTTAGTACTAAAATCTCCATAGAAGAATGTAATAGAATTTTGAGTGGAGATATTGATTGGATCAAATTTATTGATAATAGTTTATTAAAAGAACTCTATATTAAAATGAAAAGTGAGTTATTTAAGCCAAAGACAATAGTGGATTATAATCGTGAGGCGTATATTTATCCAATAGGTAATGTTAGAATAACTTTTGATAGAACCATAAAATCAGGGGTGTTTTCGAGAAATATATTCAATGAGAATCTTCCCGCTGTAAATGTATTGGATTCAAAGATAATTATTCTAGAGGTAAAATATGATGAGTTCCTTCCCGATGTTATAGCTGATATTATCCAAGTTGGAGATAGGAGATTTACCGCGGTTTCAAAATACGCCCTTTGCAGAGTATTCGGCTAAATTTAATAAAATCAGGAGATGAAAAAATGAATACAACAAATACAATAAACTTTAGTGATATTTTCAAATCAAGTTTTTTAAATAAAGTGGGATCCATATCAGCTGTCGATATGATTATAGCATTAGGACTTGCTTTTGTCTTAGGTTTATTTATTATGACAGTCTATAAAAAAACTTTTAAAGGAGTTATGTATTCCCCAAGTTTTGGTGTAGCCCTTATGTCTTTAACACTTATTACAACTTTAATTATATTGGCTGTTACTTCCAACGTTGTACTATCTCTTGGTATGGTTGGTGCATTGTCAATAGTTCGTTTTAGATCTGCAATAAAAGAACCAATTGATATAGCATTTTTATTCTGGTCAATTTCTGGAGGGATAGTGTTAGGTGCTGGTTTAATTCCATTAGCTATATTCGGTTCAATATTCATAGGTATTGTAATGGTATTATTTGTAAATAAAAAGTCAAATGAAACTCCATATATAATGGTAGTTAATTATGAAGATAATGAATGCGAGAAAGATATCTTAGACATCATAAATAATAAGGTACAAAAATATTTAATAAAATCTAAGACTGCCTCAAAATATAGCGGGATAGAGCTTACTGTTGAGATTAGATTAAAAGAAATCACCACTGATTTTATAAATGAGTTATCTAGTCTTAAAGGAGTTTCTAATGTAGTTATGGTTAGTTATAATGGGGATTATATGGAATAAAAAGAAGGTGATGTAATGATAAAAGAAAAGTTTGCCACAATTATATCTCTAGCTTCTATCTTTCTAGTGGCTTTAGCATTAGTAGTTTTTGTTGGATTTATACAGAAAGATAATAACTTAGTTAATATTAGTATCAAACAACCAGATTATGTTAACAAGATATTTAATAAGGATATGGTATCAGAAATAAATATTATTATAGATGAAAATTCATGGAATGATCTATTAGAAAATTCCATAAAGGAAGAGTATTATAATTGTGATATTATAATAAACGGAGAGACCTTTACAAATGTAGGAATTAGAGCTAAAGGTAATTCTAGTCTAAGTATGGTAGCTAATGATAGCACCACAGATAGATATAGTTTTAAAATCAAATTTAGTGAATATATTAAGGGGCAGAACTATTATGGCTTAGATAAGTTAGCACTTAATAATAATATTTTTGATGCTACAAATATGAAGGAATATTTATCCTATGAGATATTTGAAGAAATGGGAATTGCTACACCTGGATTTGCATACACTAGTATTAAGGTAAATGGAGAAATATGGGGATTATATTTAGCTGTTGAGGTGATGGAAGAAAGCTTTATTGAAAGATATTTTGGAAGTATGGATGGAAACTTATATAAACCTGAAGGTATGGAAATGGGTGCTAGAGGTATGAATATGGGGAATCCAAATATAAAGAATGATGATAATGCTATGAGAGTAGATCCCAAAAACATAAGAATAGAGAATGAGGAATCTGTAAATCCAAGAAATTTTGGGGTCCCTAGTAGAGGTAGTAGCGGAACAAACTTAGTATATACTGGAGATGATATTTCCAACTATTCAGGGATTTTTGATAATGCTATATTCAAGACAACAGATAAAAAAGACTATAATACTGTAATTGATATGATGAAGAATTTAAGCACAGGTACAAATCTAGATGAATTCCTTGATGTAGATGAAATATTAAGATATTTTGCTGTAAATACATTTCTTGTAAATTTAGATAGCTATGCTGGTAGTTTGAAACATAATTACTATTTATATGAAAGAGATGGCAAGTTCCAAATACTTCCTTGGGATTTTAATCTATCCTTTGCAGGACATGAAGTAAATAATGCTTCATCTGCTATAAACTTTCCTATAGATAATCCAGTTAGCGATACTATGGAAAATAGTCCTCTTATATCTAAGTTACTTGAAAAAGAAGAATATAAGAAGATTTATCATCAATATCTAGAAGATTTAGTCATAAATTATATTAAATCTGGAAAATATAAAGCATCTATTAGTAAAGTTAATGAGCTAATAAAGGAATATGTTAGAAATGACCCTACAGCGTTTTTTACTTATGAACAGTATGAAAATACCTTACCTATATTACTTCAATTTGGAAAGGATAGAGCTGAAAGTATTATAGCACAACTTAATGGAGAGCAGCCAACTACAACTTATGGAAATATTAATACTAATATAGACTTGGCAGCCCTAGGATCTATGGGTAGAGGCTTTGGGAACAATATGCCAGATATGAATCGAGAGGGAATGGTATCACCTGATAATTTTGGAAATAATGATAATAGAAATACTATGGTGAAAGCAATGGAGATTATCCGAGATTCTTCCAGTGAAGAATTGACAGATGAACAAAGGACAAAGTTAAAGGAATTGGGCTTGAATGATAATCAGATAGAAGAAATGATAGATATGAGAAGTCGAATGCCTGTTGATAGGGAAGGAAGGCCCCAAGAAAATAATAATTTTCGATCTAATGATGAGAGAAATTTTCCTCCACAACAAGGAGATATGATTCATGATAACAGAATTCAGCAAAACAATATAGATATAGAGAGATTAGTTATACCGATTACATCTATATTAGCACTATTATTAGCATTAATCCCTATAAGTAAATTAAAACGAAGAAAGTATATTACTTCTAGTCCGACCTCTTTAAAATAAGTAAAAGCATTCCAAGGAATCAATAGCATCCAAGGGATGCTTTTGCAATTAATTTTAATATTCCCTCTGATGTATAGACAAATTAGTAAATAACAAATAGAATATAATAAAGTAATAAAAAGCAAATCAGATATTGGGGTGATATTATGAATTATAGGGATAAATATAACCATTGGCTAGAAAATGATTATTTTGATGAAGAAACAAAAATAGAGCTTATGGGTATAATTGATGATAAGGAAATAGAGGATAGATTTTATGCCGATTTATCTTTTGGTACTGCTGGACTTAGGGGTAAGATGGGAGCTGGAACTAATAGAATGAACAGATATACTGTATCATTAGCTACTCAAGGATTAGCTCAGACCATAGTAAAGAAAGGTAAAGAAGCAATGAGTAGGGGAGTTGCTATTGCCTATGATGTTAGGCATTATTCAGATAAATTTGCTGAAATAGCTGCTAGAGTATTAGCAGCAAATGGGATTAAAGTTTATCTTTTTGAAGGAATTAGACCAACACCGGTATTATCATATACTATTAGGAAATTAAAGACTATATCTGGCATAGTGGTTACAGCTAGTCATAATCCGAGAGATTATAATGGATATAAGGTGTACTGGGAAGAAGGATCCCAAATATTAGATGATATTGCAGATGAAATATTATCCGAAATAAACAATATCAAAGATTTTTCTGAAATAAAACTTATGGACTTAGATGAAGCTATTCAAAAAGGACTTATTCAATATATAGGAAAAGAAATTGATCAAGCATATGATGAAGACCTGCTTAAACTAAGGTTAAATGATGAGATAGATAAAGATATAAAGATTATTTATACACCATTGAATGGTACTGGAAATATTCCTGTAAGAAGAATATTAAAACAAAGAGGGTTTACTAATATAATAGTAGTACCGGAGCAAGAAAAACCAGATCCAAATTTTACTACTGTAGGATATCCGAATCCAGAAGATGTAAAGGCTTTTGATTTTGCAAAAAAATTAGGGAAAGAAGAAAATGCAGATATAATCATAGCCACCGACCCTGATTGTGATAGAGTAGCTATGATGGTAAAAGATAAGGATGGAGAATTTAGATTCATTAGCGGGAATCAAACAGGAGTTTTACTAGTTAATTATATATTGTCACAGAGACAAAAAAGAGGAGATATTCCTGCTGATGGAGCAATTGTAAAATCTATAGTTACAGGTGATCTAAGCAAAGCCATAGCGAAAAGATATAATGTAGAGACTATTGAAACATTGACAGGATTTAAACATATATGCGGTAAGGCAAATGAATTTGATAGAACTGGTGAGCATACATTCATTTTTGGATATGAAGAAAGCATTGGATATGTTTATGATACCATAGTTAGAGATAAGGATGGAGTAAATACTTCTATGTTCATCGCAGAAATGGCTGGATACTATAAAATGCAAGGAAAGTCATTATTAGATGTATTAGAAGAATTATATCAAGAGTATGGATATTATAAAGAGAAACTTGTATCCATAGTATTAGAGGGACTGGAAGGTAGTAAGAGAATAGGCAGAATGATGGAGGAGTTTAGGAAAGAACCTATCAACTCATTTGAAGATATGAAACTTATTAAAGTTGTAGATTATTTATTGGATGAAACAGGCAGCCCTAAATCAAATGTTTTAAAATATTATTTAGATGATGGTTCTTGGTATGCCATAAGACCATCTGGAACTGAGCCAAAGATAAAATTATATATTTATTCTAAAGACAAAAATAGTGAAGTTTCAGCAAGAAAAATAGAACTAATAGAATCCACTGTAACCGGTAGAATGAATTCAATCAAATAAATGATATATATTTGACAAAGAAAGGTAATTGTATTATAGTCTTAATAGGTTGAATTAAATAAACTATTGTGTTAAAATTTTAGTGACTAAATTTAATAAAGATTTGGAACACAGCACCAAAAAATAACTTAAATAAATTATATTATAAGGGGGAAATGCAATTGTATAAAATTGTCGAAAAAGAAATTCTTGCTCCAAATATTTTCTCAATGGATATTTTGGCACCAAGAGTAGCAAATTCAGCTAATCCAGGACAATTTGTTATCGTAATTGCCAATGAAACAGGTGAAAGAGTACCTCTAACAATCTGTGATTACGATAAAGAAAAAGGAACAGTACAAATAGTTGTTCAATCTATGGGTAGTTCCACTAAAAAACTTGCTATATTAGAAAAAGGTGACTACGTAAAGGATTTTGTCGGACCATTAGGAATCCCATCAGAGTTTGTAAATGAAGACATCGAAGAATTAAAGAAGAAAAGAATACTATTTGTAGCTGGTGGAGTTGGTACTGCACCTGTATATCCTCAAGTAAAATGGTTACATGAGCACGGAGTAGAAGCTGATGTTATAATGGGAGCAAAGACTAAGGATTTAGTTATCTTAGAGGACAAGCTAAAATCAGTTGCTGGTAACCTATATGTTGCAACAGATGATGGTTCCTATGGATTCCATGGTTTAGTTACTAATTACATAGAAGAATTAGTAAATAATCAAGGTAAAGAATACGATGTATGTATTGCAATTGGACCTATGATAATGATGAAATTTGTTGCACTAACAACTAAGAAATTAGATATTCCTACAGTAGTATCACTTAACCCTATAATGGTAGATGGTACAGGTATGTGTGGTGCTTGTAGAGTTACAGTAGGCAATGAAACTAAATTTGCATGCGTTCATGGACCTGAGTTTGATGGTCATCTTGTTGATTTTGATGAAGCTTTAAAAAGACAAGGACAATATAAGACTGAAGAAATAAAGAAAGATGAAGCAACTACATGCAAAATAGAGGAGGCCAGAAAATAATGGATAGATTTACGAGAACTCCCATTGCGGAACAAGATCCCCAGGTAAGAAATCATAATTTTGAAGAAGTATGTTTAGGATATACTGAAGAAGAAGCTGTTCGTGAAGCGAAGAGATGTTTACAATGTAAAAAACCTCTATGTAGAGGAAATTGTCCAGTATCTATAGATATACCAGGATTTATTAAACATATTGCAGAGGGTAATTTTGGTGAAGCTGCTCAAGTTTTAGCAGAGTATTCAGCTCTTCCAGCGGTTTGTGGTAGAGTCTGTCCACAGGAAACTCAATGTGAGCAAAAATGTGTCTTAGGAAATAAGGGAGATGCAGTTGCAATAGGTAAATTAGAGAGATTTGCTGCTGACTGGGCTAGAGAAAATAATATTGAAGTTGGTAAGGCTAAGCCAAGTAATGGACATAAAGTAGCCGTTATAGGTTCAGGTCCTGCAGGAGTTACATGTGCGGGTGAATTAGCAAAGGAAGGATATGAAGTAACTATTTTCGAAGCTCTTCATGAACCAGGTGGAGTATTGGTATATGGTATTCCAGAGTTTAGACTTCCAAAGGAAACTGTAGTTAAAAATGAAATAAATAACTTGAAAAAATTAGGCGTTAAAATTGAGACTAATGTCATAGTTGGTAGAACTATTACTATAGATCAAATATTTGAAGAAGGTTATGAAGCTGTATTTATAGGTTCAGGAGCAGGACTTCCTAAGTTTATGAATATTCCAGGAGAAAACCTTAATGGAGTATTCTCTGCTAATGAGTTTTTAACTAGAAATAACCTAATGAAAGCATTTAGAGAAGATTTTGATACACCTATTAAGGTTGGGAAGAAAGTAGCGGTAGTTGGTGGTGGAAACGTTGCTATGGATGCTGCTAGAACAGCTAAGAGACTAGGAGCAGAAGTATATGTAGTATATAGAAGAACAGAGGCAGAATTGCCTGCAAGAGTTGAAGAGGTTCATCATGCTAAGGAAGAAGGAATTATATTTGAACTTCTTACAAACCCAATCGAAGTAATTGGAAATGAAAATGGCTGGGTAAAGGCTCTTAAATGTGTGAGAATGGAATTAGGTGAACCAGATGCATCAGGTAGAAGAAGACCTAGAGAGATTGCAGGTTCAGAGTTTGAATTTGAAGTAGACACTGTTATTATGTCATTAGGTACATCACCAAATCCACTAATTTCTTCAACTACTGAAGGCTTGGAAGTAAATAACCATCTATGTATAGTAGCTGATGAAAGCGGTCAAACATCAAGAGAAGGTGTATTTGCAGGTGGGGATGCTGTAACAGGTGCAGCTACTGTAATCTTAGCTATGGGTGCTGGCAAAGATGCAGCTAAGGCTATGGATGAATATATAAAATCAAAGAATAAATAGTAATTAAGTATGAAAATAAACTCTCCTTTAGAGAGTTTATTTTTTTAATTCTTTATGTTATAATATTTAGAGTATCGAATTAAATAAGGGAAAGTAAAGGTGATTTGTGAATGGAGTCTAGTCTGGATAAAAAACATCTAAGAGAGGAAATAGTGAAAATAGCAGGGCCTGTATTTATAGAATTACTAATGGGTACTCTATTTGGTATGGTGGATATGATGATGCTAGGCAGATCAGGAGATGCTGCTACTACTGCTGCATCTATTGCTGCAGTTGGTGTTACTAATCAGCTAGTGTTTTTAGGATTAGCTTTAGTACAATCTTTAAATATTGGAGCTACAACTATGGTAGCTCGTTATATAGGAGCAAAGCGAGAAGATAGGATTGAATCTGTTGTAAAGCATGTCATGATATTAACTCAGATACTTTTAGTTATTCCTATATTGTTTATAGGTCTAGGTATGACAGATACCGCCATGAAGTTCTTTGGTGCACATGAAGATACTCTTCTAATAGGCAGGGGTTATTTTAGAGTAATTGCCTTGGGATTTATATTTCAAGCTTTTAATTTTTCTATTTTTGCTTCTTTAAGAGGGTCAGGGGACACGAAGACACCTATGAAAATAAATATTATATCTAATTTATTAAATGTTGTTGGTAATGCTATTTTGATTTACGGTTTATTTGGATTTCCAAGGTTAGGTGTGTTAGGAGCAGGTATATCAACATCTCTATCACAGGTGGTAGCAAGTATATTGCTAACTAGAGTTGTATTAAATGAAAAGAATATAGTTCATATAAAGTTAAAGAAGAAATTTAAGTTCGATAAAGACATAATATACAACTTAATTAAAATTGGATTACCAGCTTCAGGGGAGCAACTTGCTATGAGAGCAGGAATGTTGGTTTTTACAAAGATTATAGCTTCTCTAGGTACAGTAGCCTATGCAACCCATCAAATTTGTATTAGTATACTTAATCTATCATTTACTCCGGGGCAGGCATTTGGTATATCAGCATCAACTTTGGCAGGGCGAAGCTTAGGAGAAGAAGAGCCAGATAAGGCGGAGGAATACATAAAGATGTGTATGAGAATAGGTGCTGTAATAGCAGCAGGTATGGGTATTGTATTCTTTCTATTTGGATCATTTATAGCAGGGCTGTATACTGATAATCAGGAAGTAGTTGTGCAAGCAGGCAAGGTATTGAAACTTGTGGCATTTATTCAGCCTTTTCAGTGTTCGCAGCTAATTATTGCTGGTGGACTTAGAGGCGCAGGTGATACAGTATGGACCCTTATATCTACCTTTCTAGGAATCTTAGTAATCAGGTTAATTTTTGCTTATATATTTGTTATTAAAATGGGAATGGGACTTCAAGGAGCTTGGTTATCAGTGTTAGTTGACCAGGGAATAAGATGGGCCTTTATTTCAATTAGATTTAGAACTAATAAATGGAAATATATTACTATAAGATAAATAGCCTCAATTGAGGCTATTTATCTTATGTGCAAATTCTTTTGCTAAATTTTCTATATTTGGTACTTCTTTTATAGCTCCTTTATCATTAGCTGTTGTCATAAGTGAAAAATAAGGAGGGAGTCTAAAAGTCTTATTCATATTTAAGCTAGATATTAATTGTTTTGCTATAGCATCTCCTCCGGAATAGCCAGATACTATAATAGAGAATATAGTTTTATCATAGAATTTAGTTTGTCTATAGAGAGCTGTAAGTCTATTTATGGTGGCCACAAGATTTGCAGTTACCATATCGTTGTAGTTAGGACATATGAATAATATGGAGTTTGACCTAAGTATGGCTGGATACACCTCTTCTACCACTATTCCTCCATAGAAACACCTAGTCTGCTTACCTAAATACTTACAAGTCTTATAGGGGCATCCTTTACAATCTAGTACATTTCCATTGCCAACATTTATCTCAGATATTTCAATTTCATGTAAGTATGACTTTACCATATCCCAAAGCATAAGGGTATTTGATATTTCTCTATTACTTGAATGTACTACTAATAATTTTTTCTCCCTTTCATTATTAGTAGTATTATCTTCTAAAAACCTATTGCCTAGTTCCTTGCATTGTTGTAAGCATATCTCTTCTAAGGACATATTATATACCTTTTCCATAGATATAAAATTTTCCAGCTTAGCTGTGGCCTCTACAAGAGGTCTTCCTATAAAACTGCATCCTAAGTTATTCGCAAGAAATATAATGGATTGAGCCGTAGTTTTTGTAAATAATATATTATAATTACTATGGATTAATACTGCGCCTTCGGAGTTAAGCAAAGAATCCTTTCCTGTATTATAGAGCTCCAAAAAAATATTATTTAATGCATTAGATGTACCAATCTCATTTAATTCCAATACAAATAATATTTTCTTATTTTGTAAATTTTTTAATTCCTTAGCTGAGGTTATTATAGAAAAGTCTTCATTACCTAATACTTTAGTCATCATATTAAATAATAGGGTGCTAGGTTCTTCAGGCATTATAACTAAAATTTTTTTCATATTATCGCCGCCAATTTGCTATAAGTTTCTTCCAGTCGATTTACTAATGATTCAGGTAAGTTCAGTTGTTCCACTTCAATGCCAGAAGGTAATAGTCTACATTTGGCTCCCATATATACTTCTCTCATATAGGTGGAGCCATAAAACCAATCTCCTTTAATTGTGGCTATAAGGGATAGTGCACCAGAAGAAATAGATGGAGCAACAAAAGGCTTATACCCAAATTCCCTTACTTCTTTATTTGCATTTATAGTTTTATTAGTTAAATAATCTGAGATTTCCTCATTATAGTTTTCTATACTATCTGCTATAATTAGTCCCTCACCATGAGGACCAAAGACCCTTCCTTCATGAAGATAATGGACCATTTCAGGAGATTTCTCTGCATAGAAACAAGCTCTGCCATTCATAACTCCAAGCCCATATCCTATTATTTGGTCTGCAGATAATCCATGGAAATCCATATTTCCAGATTCATCCTTATTACTTTCAAGGAAAGCTACTTTGCAAAGTAAATCTACAGGGTCAGACACTACTGCTAATATGCCTTGAAATTTAGAGTCTCTTGCCATTCTAGCATATTTTTTAATGATTTCAGAATTTGATTCAAATTGTGCCATTCTAACGTCAGCTATATTACTACCTACAGGAGGTATTCCTTTTGATGCACAAAAAACAAAGATATCACAATTGAATAAATCTTTCTCATCAATAATTTCTACTGCAGGAAATGCGAGCTCATCAAATGGACGTCTTATTTGATTTAGTTCATATTCCCATCTTTTTAATCTACTGATGTCTCTATCATATATCCCTATTTCACTAATACAGTCTCCGCCAAGCAATCGAAGTCCCAAAGTTAAGGTGCTGCCTACATCTCCCAATGCTATAAGGTTTAATCTCCATTTTTTCTTTATAGATTTATTTAATACATCTTTCCAGTTTGGATAATTTGTATTTACTGCTACTAGCTTTTTATTTTCAATTTTCTTTAGAATCCAATCTGGAATATTATCTACTGAATTCCTATTTTCCAATTTCAATATATTTAATCCTTCATCCTTTAAATTTAATAGGGAGGGATGAGATATAGAAAAATATTTTCTAGAATTCATTTGAGGTAATTGATTAAGAAAATATATTAATCCATCAGTATTTTTCATTTCTTTTTCAGATGATTTTGCTAGATTATTATAATCAAATTTGGAAAATAGATATTTATCTTCAAGTTTATAGTACTTAAACATATAATCCCCCTTATTTATCGTCTTATGATATTTTCTAATCTTCTTAAATATTGTAAGTCCATTTCTATATAAGTAGAAGGCTTAATATTTTTATTTAAGTCCATATTTTTATTTATATCTGGATGTCTTGGTGATACGAGAACTTCTCCTAAGCATTTAATGCTAAGGTTCTTTTCATTGACTGATTGATAGACTTCTTCTATTGCTTTAAAAATACTAAGACTATTTTCTAGGCAAATTTCTGATAGATTATATATTGCATCGTTTTTAGTATTTTTTATGAATCTAGGCGATACATAGGGTAAAATCATGTTGATACTAGGGATTGAAAATGATTCTAAGATACTATCTCCTACCATATCCCCACCTATATAAGGATATTGACTACTTTCATTAAACCACAGCTTTAGGTTAGGCATAAAGTAGGCATAATCTAATTCTATACCTTTTATTTCACCTATTTCTTTTCCTTTTCCAGAAAGTATACCTACTATAATTTTTCTTATTTCTACACCTGCATTTCTTAAAATTGGTTCTATGACATTTATTCTATAGCCTTTACTAAGTAAATCGTCAACTAATATGACGGGCTTATTAAAAGATTTTAATACCTTAGCCTGTTCTTCTAGGGATAAATAGTAAGGAGATGAGCCTACTGTAAAATTAACAATATCAGGTTCGAATATTTTTTCTGTGTGCATAGTTTTAGTAACTGTATTTGGTATTATACTGCTGTTTAATATTGAGCCAAATGGTACACACATATTAGGACCAAATTCTTTAATTGGTGATGGAATTATACTTACTTCATTTGCATCACAAATTTTTTGAATCAATTTACTATAAGTCATATCCCTATTATAGGTAAGTAAGAGCTCACCTGGATAAAGAGCAGATAAGGCTTCTTTAAGTTTGTTTCTAGTATTTCTTATGGTTTCCAGTATTTTTGTATCAGTGCTATATGGAGGCTTCAACATATTTTCTAAGTCTAGATTCAAAGTCATTGGATTATTCATATCCACTATAAACAGAGAGTTTTCATTATATACAAAATCTGTCATTAGGAAGCCTTGCAATAATAACTGTCTTTCAACCTCAGAATTTTTATTCTTCAGTAAGGAGTTATTATATAAAGCATAATTGTAATCTCTAGTTATAGCTAAAGATAATGTTTCATTTAGAACTATCTCTACGAGATATTCATCATCGTTTTGAACACATATTCCTGATATTAAGATAATCCTTCCCTTTGCATTTTTCCTTATATAGTCTGTGATATTTGAATCATGGAATTCATCATATAGCATATTTTGGCGAACCCAATAAAAACTAGAAAAGCCTAATAGATTATTAGTTACAGAATCCCTTACTAATAGAATTCTATAATTTAGTTTTTTTCTAAGAGAATTAAAATGATTTATGTCTATTGCATCTCCAAACTGTTCTTTTATTTCTTCTAAAATATTTTGATTCAGGTTCCTTATAGTTTCTATTTCAATTATTTTAGATTGAATCAATGTTTTGTATTGTGGTTCCCTTAGATATAGTCCATAGTTATAGATATAAGATTCTGCTAGGGGATCTATAAATTTTGATATATCTCTATTTAAATCTATATTTTGTCTTATTTGCGTTGAGCTAATATCTTCATATCTAGGAGGTAGAGAGAGTCTAATGACTTTAGATCTTATATTTTTAATACTTTTCTCTAGAGTCTTCTCGTCATCATCTTTAGAAATACTAGATTTCCTATCAAAAATTATGTGAGGAAAATCCAAAATAATACTCTCTTTTTTATATGCAGCTGCATTGATTAAGACATCAGAGCCAACTACAATATATACTTCCTTTTTAGGAAATAATTTTCTTAAGCTGTCTAAATCTATTGGATTACTGATATTTATTGGTGTGTTTTTTGGAAATAAATAAATATCCTTTTCATTTGCAATACTCATATTTACAATATTTCTTCTAAAGTTATGAGGTTCAGTTCGTTTGGACCATGAGAATTCATCTACTGCCAAATATACTTGGAATCCTTGATCTCTTATTTCAATAGCTATTTCCTTATGGCCTAGGGAGAATGGATCAAAGCTACCTGGGAAAAATGCTATATTTTGATCATCAACTGGTTCTAAAGAACCGTGGAAAAACTCGTAGTCTGATATAAATCTGTATATATGATTTAGTGAAGCTGCATTATTATAGAATAAGAAATCATCTTCTCTATTATCATCTGAAAGAGTTAAGATTTTTTTTCCGATCTTATTGAATATATTATATTTTTCATCCAAACTTAAGATATTCGATTTAAATAGAGTAGAGCTTAAAACCCTTAGAGATTCATTTTTTATATCATTATTATAGGAAGCCATAGCTATGGAGAATAAGCCTAGAAGTCTGTCTATTCTATGGTTATGAATTTGTGATTCTTCTTCAAATTTAGTTATATAAGATTTATAGTTTTCTATACATATGGCTATAGTATTTAGAAGCAAGAAGACAACACTTATGCTAGATATTTTAATTTTATCTTCAAAATCATCTATGATTTCATCTAATTCTTTAGGAGGCAAGTATAGTAGCAATTGACCTAAATAAAGAGGAATAAATTTTGCAAATTGATAAGAATCCATTTCTAAGGCTCTTAAAAGCTCTATAGCCACATCATTTCTCTCTTCTAATGATAATAGATGAAATATATTTAATAGGGTAATGCCACTATAATTTCTAACCCTCTCTATAGCACTTACCTTAAGTATATTACATAGGTGCATTGCAGTATGAAGCCCTTTAGCAGAAGGGTTCTTAACTACTTGGTCATAAAGCATATCTATATTTATTTTCTTTTTTACCCACTCAGTTGCAGTTTTTAAATTTTGAAGAAAAATTTCTGAGGTTTCATTTTCACTATAATTTTTACTTAATATTACTTGATAATTAGGAGAGATATTTATCTTTTTCCCTATTATATATTTTAAATAGTTTTCTCCTAAGATAGGGGACTTGTTTAAATTTGCTATAAGCCAATTCCTAATAGAAGCTATAAATATAACGTTATCTGTATTTATTAACATCTGTGATATACTATCTAAAGTAGTTAGTCTTATCTCCATATTATCTGAATCTAATTGTTTTAATGTATAGGTGAATAATTTAAATAGTCTTTTCTCATCTAGACTGGGAATTGGTATATAGTCAATTGTTTGTGATAAATAGAACTGTCCTATGATGGATAAATTAGCATAGTCATCATAGTATTTAGCTAAGATATCAAAATATTTTCTATGATTGGACTTGTGAGATTCCTCAAATAAAGATTTTATTGTATTTTTTAGATTATAAAGCCATTCTCGTTGAGAATCTGCAATTTTATGGTCAGGAAACAATAAATTATTTAGAAATTCATCTAGCAAGTCTTCTGAAGGCTTTGATCGAGCGTTAAATTTTATTGACTTTGGCAATTCCTTTCGATATTCTTCATCAAATAGTGCAATTAACTTACCAATCAGCTCAGCAGCTTCTTTTCTAATATCATCTCCAGTATGAAGAAGCAAATCTGATAGAAAATGTAATGTAGTGATTTTCTGACTTTGCGTTAAATAAGTTGAGTATTCTTTGAAGATTTGGAGATAGAGTCGAAGTTTCCTCCAATTATTTTCTCCCCTTGCCATTTCTATAATAGTATTAAAAGAAACACTATCTGTTAGTCTAGACATTAAATTGATATTGTGTTCTATAGACATATATTTTATATTACTGATTACCTCTTGCTTATTCATTAACTCAAATGGTTTTTTAAATGGTTCTGTTAAAGAACCATTTAATGTAGTGTCTATTCCCAAGGATATAATATAATCTTCAAAATCTTTTAATTTCTTATATACTTTTCTATATCTATTTTCTTTGGTTTCGTCTACATTGTCTAATTTTTGGAGTATTACATCAAAGGATTCTTCTAAGGAGAATATATGCATATTATAATCATTGTTTTCAACTTTGTTTTTAACTCTAAAATCCGAATATATAAGTATTAGAGATTCAATAGGCAATGTCTCTAATTCTAAATCCCAAGTTGAATGATTAGTTGCAATATGTCCAATTTTATCCATTTTAAATCTTTTAAACCATTCTTCAGTATAATAATAGTGAAGGTAAGGAACTCTTTTACTATCTTCATCTAATACTCCATATTTACCTATATCATGTCCTAGGCTGGCTCCTGCCACAACCCCTAAATCTACAGGAAGACCAATAGCATAAAGCTGTCTTGCTATATACATACTAAGATGATTTACTCCTATTACATGGTCTAGAGTGTTATGACCAGTGATTGCCATATCTAAATGCATTAGCTCATTAATATAACAATTATTAAATATACTTTTAAATATAAAATATTCTTTAGATATATTCTTATTCAGCTCTTCTTCACCAGTTAAAAAAGAAATAGGATATTTTTCAATAAAATTATTATCAAAAAGTTTTAGTTCTACTATAAAATAATTCATAGATCTTACGAAAAATTCATATAAGGAAGTTAAATTAGGGTTAAAATCCTTTATGCCCTTATGGGGAAATGATTTATTAATAACCCAATTAAATATGGATTTTAACCAATTTTCCTGTGTATCTGGATTATATTCATTAAAATAATCTAAGAATAGATCTAATAAAGAAAAGACAGAAAAGTTTCTGTCTTCAAATTTAAAGTCTAATTGGTTTTGAAACTTTTCGTTACTAATATATTTGAGAAGAGTTTCTTTATATTTTACTAAATAACCTTTATCTATTTCCTTATTAAAAAAATTATTAATAATTTCTTTCATTAGTGTTGAATCTCCCTTCTAAGTCTCTCGCCTGTCGGGGTAGTGGCAACACCTCCTAATGCAGTTTCTCTCAATGATTCTGGCAATAGTTTACCCACTTTATACATAGCTTCAACTACTTCATCAAAGGGAACTAATGATTTTACACCAGCCAATGCTAAATCAGCAGAAGTAAGTGCATTTACAACACCAGATGCATTTCGAAGAGCACAGGGATATTCTACTAATCCACCTATAGGATCACATACAAGACCCATTATATTAACTAATGCAAAGGATGCGGCATTAAAAGAAGATTCAGGTGTTCCGCCAGCCATTTCTACAATAGCAGCTGCCGCCATAGCAGCGGCAGTCCCACATTCCGCTTGACAACCACCTTCAGCCCCAGAAACTGTTGCATTTTTGGCTACGATTTCTCCAATACCCGCGGCTGTGAAAAGACCCATAATAAGTTGATCATCTGTTAGATTTAACTTTTCTTTAGCAGATAATAATGCGCTGGGCACAATTCCTGAAGCACCAGCTGTTGGAGCTGCAACTATTCTACCCATAGAAGCATTTATCTCCGATGTAGATAGTGCCTTAGCCATAGCAGATACTATCAAACTACCAGATAAAGTATTTCCAGAATTCTTATATTCTTCAACTTTTTTAGAGTCGCCGCCAGTTAGTCCACTAACGGATTTCACTTCTTTATCTAAGGCAGATGTGGCAGAACTTTTCATTACAGATAAGGTGTCTCTCATTCTATTCATCAATTCATCGTATGAAATATCAGCGTTTTTAATTTCCTTTTCAATTACTATTTCAGATATTCTCTTGTTATTTTCGTTACATAATTTTATTAGCTCTTCAGCTTTATTAAACATAAAATCACCTCTTGATTGGATTTATCCCTTTAATGTATATTATTTCGTTTAATTGATCGATTTCATCTACAACTTTTTTATTAATATCAGAGTCTGTTTCTACCACCATAGTAGCAATATCATTTTCCCTTGTTACTTTCATTGTAGCAATATTGATTTCACTAGTTGAAAGGATTGAGCTAATACGAGATATGACACCTTTTTGATCTATATATTTAATAATGATAGTTGGATAATCTCCACTAAATTCTACTTTATTTCCATTGATATCTGTAATTAATATGCTTCCACCGCCAATAGATGAACCTATAATATAAATGTCCTCTTTATCCTCAAACTTAAAAACTATTTTTACAGTATTTGGATGTTGATAACCTAGATCAGCTTCTATAAACTCAAAATCTATGCCTTTAGACTTTGCAATCTCAAAAGAATCTCTAAGTTCTTCGTCAGAGGGGTCCATTCCAAGAATACCTGCTACTAAGGCTTTGTCAGTACCATGGCCTTCAAAGGTTTTACCAAATGAACCATGTAAATAGAAAACTACCTTATGAAACTCAGTACCAACAATATCTTTAGCAATTTTACCTAATCTAGCAGCACCAGCAGTATGTGAGCTTGATGGACCAATCATAACTGGACCAAGTATATCAAACACTCCATAATCTTTCATTGCATTACCCCCTATTTTGATAGTCTACTAATTCTATCATTTTATACCCAATTTCGCAATAAGTTTAACCCCCAAGAGTAATATCTTGATTATTATACCATTCTAATGCTCCATAAAAATGTTCAGGTTTAAAATCTGGCCAGTATTCATCAATTATATAAAAATCTGAATAGACTGATTGCAGCGGTAAAAAACCGCTAAGTCTTCTTCGACCACCCCATCTAATTATCATATCAACTCTAGATATATCCCGAGATTTTATTGTACTTAATAAATCAGATTTGTTTTCTCCTTCTAAAAAATAGTCTTTTAGATCCCATTGCCAACCATAGTTAACTAAAAAATTCACTTTAATTCCACCAGTTCCAAATCGTTGCCTTTTGAGTGCAAAGGGTAAAAGAGCCTTGGGAAACATATCTGATTCCGTATTTCCTAAGACTAAGAGATCAGCATTTTCTTTAGATAGCATATTGACTGCATCAATACAAGCTTTTGTAAATGCAAGTCTTTGAAATTTAGGTCTCTTAGTATTATCTACTGTAAAACCGTAGTAGGTAATTTCTTTTATCCCAATTTCTTCGCAAAGTTTAAACAATTCTAGACCAGGATTTAAACCTTTATTATATCCTTTCTCCTTAGTCATTCCTTGATCTACAGCCCACCGTCTATTTCCATCTGGAATCACACCTATATGATTCGGAATTCTCATAACTAATATTACCTCCTAAATTTTGTTAAACTTAGTATTCCATAAAAAAATAAAAGAATTCATAAAAGGTTTCGAAATAGTTTAACACTATTTATTAAGTCAGTCGCGTATGATACATAAATTAAAGACTATGAGTAATTGCCCACAGCTATATAAGTACAAAAAGTTAATAATCTGGTAACATCTTCAACCTAGTTTGTAATAATTTTATGATAAGATACGGATTAGGAGGGATAAGAGATGAATAAAAAGATAGTATTAATAGCCATAATCTTAGGTTTAACTATTGGATTAACTGGTTGTAAAGAAAAGAAACAATATAATGCAAAAAGAGTTGTAATCGAAGATGATGTAAGTGTGAATGATAAAGAAGATGGTAGTTCTAAGAATTATAAAAATAGTAAGGCTGTGAATTCTAACTCTATAGAGCATGTAACTTCAAAAACAGTAGAGTTTCAATTAGAGGAAGGATACTATTTTTATCCATGTTTCTATTATCAAGGGGAAGTATATGGATATTTTTGGGAAGGACATGGATATTCAAACCATTCGGATTTGGAACGAGAGGCTCAAATGGAATATCTATATAAAATAGATAAAGATAATAATTTAGTAAGAACTTCTAAGATGTATCATAATTACCTCCAAGGACGTCATTCAAAGGTTTATCCGCAGGATACAAAATTTATTAATTTTGTGGAAGATGTGGTATTTACTGTAGATTACAAGGTTGAGGATATTCCTAAACCTTGGCCAGAATTAACGGATGTAGTAAATAAGTTAAAAGGTGATAGTCGTCATAAGCTTTACTTTATACGGCCAGTTTCAGAAAATGAAAATTACTTAATTATTAGTGAGGGAATAATTAATGATGGAAGTGATTGGAAAAGATATATATATGATATAGAAAATAATAAAATATATAAAATGAAAAATGAGGAAAGAGAGGGGGCAATTTATTATGTGAATGCCTTGCAATCATTAGTCTGGGTAGATGATAAAGATTTTAAAATATATAAGATAGTTTTTAAGGATGAATATTATGATTTAGAAGAATATATTGACTTAAACAGATATGGTAAGGCAGACAAGATAGAGGCTGTAATGAAAGATAATGACGAGATGATATTGTTTATGGATAAAAATGTAGAGGGATATTTATTTAAAACTATTTATATTGGTAAATTAAATTTTAAGACTAATCAATATAATTTATTACTTGAAGCGCCTAAGGAAATAAATATATATGCTGAGTATGTGGGACATAATATATTGCTGATAGAAGAGTTTAAGATAAATGATAGAGTTGTAATACCTGTAAAGAGGTATCTAAAACAGGTATTACATGATGAAATGAATGCCATACTCGAGGAGGAGCCTAAAGAAGAATCAGAGCAGTGGTATTTAAATAAGTGGATTGTAATTAGTGAAGATGGAAAAGAGATGTTTGATGCTATGGAAATAAATAAGATGAAAGGTGTATTAACAACGGAAAAGATGATATATCAAAAATACTATATTAAATATAGTGATGATTGATTTAATATAAGTATAGACATTGATGGTGGGATAAATTTAAGATACAATTAAAATGAGTATAATAAAATATAGTTATACTCATTTTAAAGTGCTTATATAATCATTACGAAGATTAGGGTGAGTATAATGAGTAAAAAAATATTGGTAGTTGAAGATGAATATTCAATCAATGATATCTTAACTATAGCATTAATAGATGAAGGATATGAGGTCAAAAGTGTATTTAATGGTAGATCTGCATTAGATGCAATAAAAAGTTTTAATCCAGAGTTGGTCTTATTAGACCTTATGCTACCAGATATAGATGGTTTTGAAATATGCAGAGAGATATCAAATAATTATTTGGTGATTATGATTACAGCTAGAGATAATATCTTTGATAGGATTGTTGGATTAGAATTAGGAGCAGATGACTATATTGTAAAGCCATTTGAAATAAGGGAAGTTATAGTTAGAATAAAAGCATTGTTTAGAAGCTTAGAAAAAGATAAATCCTCATTTACTAAACAGATAATGAGATTAAAAGGAGATATAGAGGTAGATATAATGGGGGAAAGGGTATTTAAGAATGGAAAAGAGATAGAGCTAAAGAGGCAAGAGTCTAAACTATTTTTCTATTTACTTAATCATAGAAATCAAGTATTTTCACGACCAGAACTTCTAGATAGAGTGTGGGGATATGACTATTATGGAGATGCTAGGACAGTGGATGTACATATTAGAAGGATCAGAGCTAAATTAAAAATGCCTGGAGATACCATCATAGAAACTGTATTTGGTACAGGCTATGTTATGAGGTAGAAGATGTTAAGAACTATTAAAGGTAAAATTACAGTAGGTATTGTATTTATTAGTATAATTGTGCTTATTCTAATTAATTTGATCATATGGGGAATATTTGAAAATAATTTACAAACCTTCATTATAAATGATATGGAGAAGATAAGGGACATTGTTTTTTCTGAAATAAAGAGACAATATCCTATTAGCAGTGAAAAAAATAGTTTAAATAATAAAAATGAGATATGGTCTGTCTTAAATACTGTCAGTAAACAATATGATATATATTTGTCTATGAATTATTTTGAAGATAATTTCAGACAATTCGCTGGGGAATTGCTAGAGGAGGAAAGTGTAGAAAATATAGTTCTAGATAGCGATAAAAAATCATCATTATTATATATTCACAACCAAAAAACAAAATTATATGCTACTTATTCTTACCCTATTTATATTGAGGATGATTACATAGGGATTTTTGCATTTCAAAAAAATTATTTAAATGAATACAATAATAATGTTAATTTGATGATAAGGATTATATTTATTCAACTCATCCTATTTATAGTGATGATTCTAGTCAATTATATTTGGCTGAAGAAAACAACAGATCCTTTAAACGATCTAGCAACGGCCATGACTTTTATAGGACAAGGTAAGTTTTCTAATGGATTAAAAACTAGGAATAATGATGAGATAGGCATACTGATCGATCATTTTAATAAAATGGAAGATCAAATAATGGAGCAGATGAGATATCTACAGTTAGAAAAGAAAAAGATAGAAGAATTGGAGAAAGAATCTAGGGATTTCTTCAATTATGCAACTCATGAAATGAAAACTCCTATTACTTCAATTTTAGGATATACTCAATTATTGCAAAAAGGAAACCTAGACAAGGAAGTAACGGAAAGAGCTTACAGCAGGATTATAGCTGAATCTGAAAGAATGTATAAGCTTATTCAAAATATGTTAGTTGTTGCTAGATGTGAACAATTAGAGGAATATGAACCAGAAAGTTTTAACATTAAAGAATTATTAGCTAAAATAATCTATGAGTTTGAGCTAACTTTTAATAAGCAAAAAATTAATATCTGCTTTGATTGTGATGATACTATAATTTTTGCTATAAAGGAAGAGGTACGGACTATAATTAAGAATTTGATTGACAATGGAATTAAGTATAGTCAAGATGGAAAGATAAGCATTAAATGTAAATCTGAAGATTATGTCTGTATTATTGTAGAGAATAAAATTTTACCTATTCCAAAGGAAATAAGAGAAAAACTTTTAGAGCCATTTATTAAATATAATTATGGAGAACATACTCAGATGAGCTCAGGGTTAGGATTATTCATTTGTAAAGAATTAGCTGAAAAGAACAAAGCATATATTGACTATAAAATTTACGAAGATAGAATTTGTTTTAGAGTTAAGTTTATCAATATAGAACAATAAATAATAGGGAAAATCTATAGATTTTCCCTATTATTTTAATGATTATATCGTTATTTTTTTCGTTTAAGTCCTAATAATACTAAAACTATTATTAGAGCTGAAACACCGTATACAATAAATATAGTTTTATTATTTTTTGATGGAGATTCTTTTGATTCGGTTGGTTTTTCATCATCACTATGTTGAAAAGCTTCTCTAGCATCGTCTTTTGTCGCAATTAGTTTTAAATCCAATAAGTTTTCAGATTGATTTATTTCATAATCCTCATTTAACAATATATTGAGATCTTCAAGAGAAATATAGGTGTTTTCTTTATATATAATTGGTTCACCTATTAATTGCAATTCTTTTTCTCTTAAATTAGCCTTTCTACTTCCAATTTCTAAATTTAATATATTTCCGATATTTATACTACCATCTATTGAGTTTTCAACTGGAATATTTAGTGTTTCAAAGGTTTCTCTTATAGGAAGATATATTTTATCATCAATTTTATATATTTTTTCCATAGACACTTCTTCTTTATCATCTACTTTGATTTTGAAGTCAATAGGTTCATTATCAGGAGTTTTGTCTACAAAGTAGGATTTCACAGGTTTTCCAGGTTTTACTCCTTTAACTATACCATCTTTATTTTTTACGATAACCCCATTGACGAGTACATATTCGATTCCAACTGAAGGAGCACCAGAATCTTTTACAGTAGATTTGTCTATTATTGTATCTGGATTGAATATAGTAATATCTGCATCTCCTCCAACTTCTATTCTACCCTTATATTTCATAGAAGGAGCGGAACTTTCCATTCTTTTAGCAGGGAGGTAAGATACTTTCTTTATTGCATCCATTATAGATAATACTTTTTCTTCTCTAACATATTTACCAAATACACGGCTATAAGTTCCAGCGCCTCTAGGATGATTATTATAGCTTGGCTCTATGATAGTATCACTTCCTATCATAGTGTCAGGGTCTTTTAAGAGCATTATAAGTTCTGATTCAGGCATGGAACCATGGGCGGCAACTAATAGATGTTGCTGACGATACCTATCGAATGTATCTTTTGTAATTCTAATATCTGTACCGCCTATCTGTAAATCTTCATAAGTGATTTTGAACCTATCTTGCCAGCCTGGACGGAAACGAGCTGAATCTATATAGGTTGCCCAATAGTCATATGGATAAAAACAAGTTGTAATATCCAAGCCTTCCTCCTTAGCCTTTTTTACCATATCCAAAGCCTTGTCCATAACAAAAGTACCGCCTGTACTGTTGATATGCATAATATGGATTATAGCGCCAGTTTCTTTTCCATAATCTATTACTTCTTGAATGCCATCTAAGCCTTTTTCTTCATCTGAATGTCTTAAATGATAGAAGGTAGGTAGATTATATTCCTTAGCTAAATTTAATAGTGGAATAACTTCATTTTTTACTCCAGGTACATATTCAAAGCTAAAAGAAATGCCTAATGCACCAGCTTCAACATTTTTTCTTACAACATCTACTAATTTTTGTATATCCTCTTCCTTAGTTACTTCAGTATCTACGCCATATCCTACAATAGGCCATCTATGTCTTGTAACAAAAGATGAAGCCCCAAAGTTAGCCAATACTCCATTTTTTTCCCAAGCTCTATACCAAGAGACAGCATCCTCGGTACCACCATGCATAGCTAGATTGCTAGTTACACCATCCAATACCTTTAACTCTATACCCACAGAGTTTGGATCATATGATATAAGGTCTACAAATCCAGGAGAAATAACAAGACCATCTGCATCAATTACTTTTTCTCCTTTCAATTCTTCCTTGGTTATTTTTTCTACCTTAGAACCAATTATTCCAATATTATAATCCTTAAGTTCGTGATCCGTAGATGGATTATAAACAGTTCCACCTTTTATGACTATGTCATATATAATCGGGTTATCGGCAAAGGTTTGAACGGGTATTATATTTAACAACATAATAATTGATAATGATAAAAAAATTACTCTTTTGAGATTCACTTGCACACTTCCTCTCTTTTTTAAATAGCTTGTCTCATAATGTAATATTTTATCATAAAGAAAAGAAGAAGTCTTTACAAAACAAAGACAATTAATGGAATTCAATTATTAAAAATAAAATTAAATATATAAAACAACTATTGACATCTATTTCATTATCTAATATAATTAGCTTAATTTAAAATTAGACTTATCAAGAGAGGTGGAGGGAAAGGCCCTATGAAACCCAGCAACCAGTATTAATTACATGGTGCTAAATCCTACAGCATTAGCTGAGAGATAAGATTTCGATTATTTTACCTCTTTTTAGCTAAAGAGGTTTTTTTATGACCTAACTTAGCGAACGAGAGTGAGCTTTAGTAGGTCAAACGCAATGAGCACCAAATCTATACGAGCGTAGCGAGTAAATAGATTTGAGTTGCGAAACTGCGAAAAAATTATGGATAAGTATAATTTTAAAAATTCAATAATTTAATATTCTTATCAAGAGAGGTGGAGGGAAAGGCCCTGTGAAACTTCGGCAACCTTCAGATTAATCTGAAAAGGTGCCAAATCCTACCCTAAGTTCAATCGAACTTAGAGAAAGATGAGAAGGTGTTTGCATACTGTTATGAGTGTAATCTCCTTTCATCTAATATTAAAAAATTAGGAAAGGAGGTTTTTTATTATCTAGTAGCAAATAAATTTTATTGAATAAAGGAGAGATTATAATGAGTGAAAGAAAATTAAAATTTGATACATTACAAGTACATGCAGGACAGGAAGTTGATAAAACTACTGGATCTAGGGCAGTGCCTATATACCAAACTACATCCTATGTTTTTGACAGTGTTGAACATGGAGCAAATCTATTTGCATTAAAAGAAGAAGGATATATTTATACAAGAATAATGAACCCAACAACTGATGCCTTTGAAAAGAGAATAGCAGCATTAGAAGGGGGAGTTGGAGCATTAGCCGTTGGTTCTGGTTCAGCTGCCATTACTTATGCAATTTTGAATATTGCTGGTGTTAGAGATGAGATAATATCAGCAAGTACATTATATGGAGGCACTCATACTTTGTTTTCTACAACTTTACCAAAGTTAGGTATAAATACAGTTTTTGTTGATCCAGATGATCCAGAAAACTTTAGAAAGGCTATAAATGAGAATACTAAGGCAGTTTATATAGAAAGTATAGGAAATCCTGGAATAAATCTTATTGATATTGAGGCTGTGGCTAAGATTGCACATGAAAACAATATACCTTTAATTATAGATAATACATTTGGTACACCGTATCTCATAAGGCCTATAGAATTTGGAGCAGATATTGTAGTTCACTCTGCAACAAAATTCATTGGAGGTCATGGGACCTCAATAGGAGGAGTAATAGTTGATTCTGGAAAATTTAATTGGCTAAATAACCCTAAGTTTCTAGGATTCAATACACCTGATCCAAGCTATCATGGTTTAGTATATGCAAGAGATATTGGAGAAGCGGCTTATATTGTAAAAGCTAGGGTACAGCTTTTAAGAGATACTGGTGCAGCCCTAAGTCCATTCAATTCGTTCTTATTCTTACAAGGACTTGAAACTTTATCATTGAGAGTTGAAAGGCATGTGGCTAATGCAAAAAGAATAGCTGAGTTTCTATACAAACATCCTTTAGTTTCTTGGGTAAATTATCCTAGCTTAGAAGGAAATAAATACAACTATCTTGCTAAGAAGTATTTTCCTAAAGGAGCAGGGTCTATATTTACGTTTGGAATAAAGGGTGGAGTTGAAGAAGGAAAGAGATTTATAGAATCACTAGAGATATTTTCACACCTTGCAAATGTGGCTGATGCAAAATCTCTTGTCATTCATCCGGCTAGTACTACACATTCACAGCTAAATGAGGAAGACCAAATAAAAGCAGGTGTTGCTCCAGACTTAATAAGATTATCAATAGGAATAGAAGATGTAGAGGATTTAATAGAAGACATTGAGCAAGCACTTGAGAGAGCAGTAAGATCTTAAAGCAGCACATATTATAGACAAATTGCTAGAACTTCAAGAGTTTTAGCAATTTGCCTAATAATTATCTATATAAAATTGAAATATTATAATGAGATATTAAAGGAGGCAAATATGAATATAAAACAATTATTTGATAAGAAAAACTTAGTTTTTTCCTTTGAGATATTCCCCCCTAAGCCTGATTATCCAATAGAGACAGTATATGATACCATAGAAGAATTAAGTGTTTTAAATCCTGATTATATAAGTGTTACATATGGAGCAGGGGGTAGTGTTAACAACAACAGAACCTGTCAGTTATCACATTTAATGAAGGATAGATATAATATTGAATCTTTAGCACATTTAACTTGTATAGGTTCTAGTAAAGAGTATATGGATTGTGTACTAGAAGAACTAAAAGAGAAAGGTATAAATAACATATTAGCCCTAAGAGGTGATATTGGAAGCATAGGAGTAGGAGAGTTCAATAACTCTCAAGAACTTATACAATATATAAAACAAAGTGGAGATTTTGGAGTAGCTGCCGCTTGCTATCCTGAGGGACATATAGAAAGCAAAAAAGATATTGATAAAGATATTAGAATACTTAAATTAAAGGAAGAGGCTGGTGCAGATTATTTTATTTCTCAACTTTTCTTTGATAACTCCTATTTCTATAATCTCTTAGATAAGGCAGAACAAAAAGGAATTAAAGCTCCAATACAGGCAGGAATTATGCCAGTAATAAATAAAAAGCAAATAGAAAGAGTAATCTCCCTTTGCGGAGCTTCACTTCCAAATAAGTTCCTTAGAATTATGAATAAATATGAATATGATAAGCTTGCTTTAAGGGATGCTGGAATAGCCTTCGCACTGGAACAAATAGTAGATTTAGCATCATCTGGGATTAAGGGAATTCATTTATATACTATGAATAATCCTTATATAGCTAAAAGTATAACTAATAATATTGAATTTATAGTAAGCTCCATAAATAGAAAAAAGGTGATTTAATAATCAATGAGTAGTTACAGCATCATTAAAGAGAACTGAAAGTCTGTAAATTTCATTTAATATAAAGATATAAAGAGGTTGTGATAATTCATGGATAGAATTGAAAGAAATAAGACTGAAATTTTAAGATATTTAGGATATAAGAATCAAGAAATAGACAGTGTTACTAATATGATAATCGAAGAATCTATAGATGAAATAAATTATTTAAAGAAAGAGAAATATATTTATAGATTTTTTTGTATTTCAAAGAGGAAGGGTAAGCTATTGTTAGATAATAGCAGTCTAAAACTAATAGGAAATGATATTAAGAAACATTTAAACAAATCAGAGTCTTGTGTACTAATGGCTGCAACTTTAGGTCATGATGTGGATACTAAAATAAGGTACTATGAAAAAACTAATATGACAAAGGCATTGATATTGGATGCTTGTGCTACTGCTGCTATTGAAGAAATATGTAATAGATTATGTAAAGATATAAGTGATATTATAGCCCAAGATAATAAAAAATTAACTTCTAGATATAGTCCTGGCTATGGAGACTTTCCATTGAATATCCAAAGTGATTTTTTGGAAGTATTGGGAGCAAAAAAATTCATGGGACTTATGGCTTCATCTGAAAGTATATTAATACCTAGAAAATCAGTTACAGCAATAGCAGGAATCATAGACATAGATAGTAAGGCAGAAGAAATTACCTGTTTAAACTGTAATAAATATGCTACATGTAATTTTAGTAAGGGAGATGCTAGATGTGGGACTTAGAGATTTTTTAAATGAAGGAATTATAATATTTGATGGAGCTATGGGTACTATGCTTCAAAGCAGAGGACTAAAGATAGGTGAATTACCAGAAAAATTAAATATTGAATCACCTGAAATAATAGTTGAAATCCATAAGAAATATATAGAAGCAGGCTCAAAGATTATAACTACTAATACATTTGGTGCCAATGAACTTAAACTTAAAAATAGTGGTTATACTGTTGAAGAAATAATTCATAGGGCAGTTAAAAATGCAAAAGAAGCTATTGACGGAAAAGATGTATATATAGCTTTAGATATAGGACCTATTGGAGAGTTATTAGAGCCTATGGGAACATTGGGATTTGAAGATGCTTATAATATCTTTAAAGATCAAGTGATTCAGGGGGTAAAAAACGGAGTAGATCTAATACTGATAGAAACTATGACAGATTTATATGAAGCAAAGGCAGCTATATTAGCAGCTAAGGAAAATTCAGATTTACCAGTATTTTGTACTATGAGTTTTGAAAAAGATAAAAGAACTTTTACAGGTTGCAATATTATATCTATGGTCATGGTACTGCAAGGATTAGGAGTAGATGCATTGGGAGTTAATTGCTCGTTAGGTCCTAAAGAAATAGAACCTATAGTAGATGAAATATTAAAGATTTCTAAGGTACCAGTTATGGTTCAAGCAAATGCAGGACTGCCATCTATAGTTGATGGAAATACAGTTTATAATATCTCTCCAGAAGAATTTGCTCTATATGTAAGGAGATTTGGAGAAAAGGGTGTAAAGGTTATAGGTGGATGTTGTGGAACGACGGATAAACATATAGAGACTTTGGTTAGTTCTTTAAATAATATAGTAGCACAAGACAGAGAATATTATCCTATAAATGGTATATGTACTCCTACAAATGCAGTAGTTATTGATGGAGTAAAGGTAATCGGTGAAAGGATAAACCCTACAGGAAAAAAACTTTTCAAAGAAGCCTTAATTAAAGGAGATATAGATTATATATTAAGAGAAGCCATAGCTCAAGTTGAAGCAGGAGCAGATATCTTAGATGTAAATGTAGGGTTGCCAGAGATAAATGAAGAAGAAACTATGGTTAGAGTTATTAAAGAAATACAATCTATTCTAGATGTTCCTCTCCAAATTGATTCTACTAATCCTAGAGTTATTGAAAGGGGACTAAGGGTTTATAATGGTAAAGCTATAGTTAATTCAGTAAACGGAGAAGATGAAAGTCTAGATAATATTCTGCCTATAGTAAAGAAATATGGTGCTTCTGTGGTAGGTCTTACATTAGATGAAAGAGGAATACCATCGACGGCTTTAGAGAGGTTTAAGATTGCAGAAAAAATTGTGAAAAGAGCAGAGGAGTATAAGATAGATAAAGAAGATATCTATATAGACTGTCTAACATTAACTGCTGCAGCACAGCAAGAAGGTGTAAAGGAAACATTAAAGGCTATTGAATTAGTAAAGGAGAAATTAAAAGTAAAGACTGTACTTGGGGTATCTAATGTGTCGTTTGGACTGCCAAATAGAGAATTACTAAATAGAACATTCTTGGCATCAAGTATATATGCAGGTTTGGATTTACCGATAATAAATCCAATGAATAAGCAAATGATGGATACAATAATATCATCTAGAGTATTATGGAATGATGACAAAGGAGCTAAAGAATATATTAACTCCTACGAAAACATAAAGAATAGGAGTGATTTCAAAGAGATTTATAAAACCAGTGAAGAAGATTTGTTTAATATAATATTGAAGGGAATTAGAGAAGAAGCTAAAGGTGTAACTGGAAATCTACTATTATATAGGGAACCCCTAGATATAGTCAATGAATATATAGTGCCTGCACTGGATTTGATGGGGGACAAATATGAAAAGGGGGAGATATTTCTTCCTCAGTTAATACGATCAGCTGAAACTGTAAAGAACTCCTTTGAAATCATAAAGGAACATCTAAAAGAGGAATCAGAAACTTCAATCTCTAGAGGTAAGATAATACTAGCCACTGTAAAAGGGGATATCCATGATATAGGTAAAAACATAGTGAAGGTCCTATTAGAGAATTATAACTACGAAATTATAGATTTAGGAAAGGATGTACCCAAGGAAAAGATAATAGAAGAAGCAATTAAAAATGATGTTAAGCTCATAGGACTTAGCGCTTTAATGACTACAACAGTAAAGAATATGGAGGATACAATAAAGACTTTAAAAAAAGAAAATTCCAATTTTGTAGTTATGGTTGGAGGGGCAGTTTTAAATGAGGATTATGCTAATATGATAAAGGCAGATTTCTATGCTAAAGATGCAAGGGATGCTGTAACCATAGCAAGGAAGGTATTAGGGTAGAATAAAATAAACTGAGTGAGAAATGAGTGCTCAGTTTATTTCAAAAAAGCAATGACTATGGAAAACAATAAAACTAATAAGAACAATATATAACACATACGAATAAATACCTTCTAGCAATAGATAGTCTGTAAATTAACTAGAAAAATATTAATTGCTTATCTATGTTTTTTTGTTTTTTAGTGAGCTTATAAAAAAGATAATCATTTTAACAAGCTTTTCCCCAATAAAATTTGAAACTTTCATCCAAAAATTTATTAACACTATGAAAATAATAAGCATAACTAATATCCCCCAAATAAACTCAATATAATCCATAATATCCTCCTCAATATTTTATATGTTTCTTCATATTCTACAGGTTATTTCCAAGTTTGTTTTTTGCCTATCAGACGTAGGTGATTCTTGGGAATCTAATAATTTTTCTGAACTGCTGGCTCACTTAATTTTGTGTCCATAACTATATACTAACACAAGTTATATTTTGGGTGTATTATAAAATTCATACGGAAAGATTTTCTAGGTTCAATAGGCTAGGAATTGGAAAATTTATCGATATAAATAGCTCATCTATATAAGGGTTAGAGATAGTATGATTTTTAGTCATTGAATTTTGAATAAAATAGAATTTTAAGATAGAATTATGTAGTTAATAAATAAGTGTGGTAGGATAATAGGGACATATTAGTGTCCCTATTTTAAATTCATTTGACAATACATAAATAAAAAAATATCATATAGTTAATATACTAAGGTGGGGTGAAAAAATTGATTACAAAGGTATATGAGGATATATATATGATAGAAGTGGTACTACCTAACAATCCTTTAAAGGCATTAAATTCCTATGTAATAAAAGGTAACGATAAATCTCTGATAATAGATACTGGATTTAATAGAGAGGAATGTATTGATGCTCTTTTCAATGGGTTAGAAGAACTGAATATAGATATAAAAGATACAGAACTGTTTATAACCCATCTACATGCAGATCATTCAGGAATGGCCTCCATATTTAAAGAAGCAGGAGTAAAAATCTATGCAGGTGAAATAGATGGAAGATTAATTAATGAAATGACAGGAATTGATTATTGGGAAAGGTTTGAAGAATTTAAGATTTTATTTGATTTAGAAAGAGATAAGGTGACCTTTTCTGAACATCCAGGATATAAATATTGTTTAAAAGAGCCTGTGGAATTTACCTACTTGAAAGAAGGAAAAGGCATACAGGTAGGAATATATTTTTTTGAAGTAATCGATATTCCAGGACATACTCCAGGACATATTGGACTGTATGAAAGAAATCATAAGCTATTTTTCTGTGGTGATCATATATTAGATAAGATTACACCTAATATAGGGTTTTGGGGATTTGAAGAGAATATATTAGCAACATATTTTAATAGTTTAGCAAAAGTATATTCCTATGATATAGATTATTTATTTTCTGCCCATAGAAATATAATCAGAGATCATACTAGACGAATAAATGAATTAATATTCCATCATAAAGAAAGACTTGGTGAAATTGTTCATATATTAAAGGATGGAGAATTATCTGTAAGAGATGTAGCTGCACAGATGCATTGGAGTATTAGAGCTAGGGGTTGGGAGGATTTTCCTATTCCACAGAAATGGTTTGCGGCAGGTGAAGCTATGTCACATCTAGAACATTTATATTGTACAGGCAAGCTAAATAAAGAATTAAGAGAAGGAAAGCTGTTTTTTAAGTTAAAATAGATTTCTTTGGGTATTAATAGTAAGATAAATATTATATGGGAGATGATGATATGCTTAATTTTAACTATAATATTCCTACTAAAATTTTCTTTGGTGAAGGGAAAATAGAAGTTCTAGGAAAACAGATAAAGAAATATGGCTCTAGGGTGCTTTTAGCTTATGGTGGAGGAAGTATTAAAAAGATTGGACTATATGACAAGGTGGTTGAGATTTTAAGAGAGAATAATATACCCTATTATGAGCTTTCTGGAATAGAGCCAAATCCAAGAGTAGAATCTGTAGCTGAAGGCGTAAGGATATGTAGAGATAATAATATTGATTTTATCTTAGCTGTAGGTGGAGGAAGTACTATAGATTGCTGTAAGGTTATAGCTGCTGCATATTATTATGATGGTAATCCGTGGGATTTAGTAATTCGTAAAGCAAAGATCGAAAAAGTATTACCTATTGGAACTATACTTACATTAGCAGCTACTGGCTCAGAAATGGATGCTGGTGCTGTTATAAGTAATATGGAAACTAATCAAAAATATGGAATTGGTCACTCTGGAATGTTTCCTAAGTTTTCAATTTTAGATCCAACATATACCTATACTGTATCAAAATATCAGACAGCATCTGGTGTAGCTGACATTATGAGCCATACTTTTGAAGAATATTTTAGCAATGAAAAAGGAGCATATTTACAGGATAGATTGGCAGAATCGATTCTGAAGACTTGTATGAGATATGGTAGAATTGCTATAGATGAGCCAGAAAACTATGAGGCAAGAGCAAACCTTATGTGGGCCTCTTCATTAGCTATAAATGGATTATTAGGATATGGAAAAGACTCTGCTTGGGCAGTTCATCCATTAGAACACGAACTATCTGCATACTATGATATTACACATGGTATAGGATTAGCAATACTAACACCTCATTGGATGGAACATGTATTAGATGAAAATACTATATGGAAATTTGTAGAGTATGGTGTAAATGTATGGAATATAGATTCAAGTCTTGATGATATGGAAATAGCTAAGATGTCTATTGAAAAGACTAGTGAGTTTTTCAAATCCTTGGATATTCCAATGACCCTTAGAGAAGTAGGCATAGGTGAAGACAAACTTGAGATCATGGCTAGAGATGTAATAGACTACGTTGGAGGAACTGTAGGTAATTTCAAAGCCTTAAACTATGAAGATGTGTTGAGTATCTATAAGAAAGCACTGTAAAAGTAAAAAGGTTATTACTTCTACTTAGTAGTTGTTTAAGTAGAAACTAAGATTTTGGTTTTAATTGTGAATTGTGAATTATCAATTGTGCACTGTATAAAGGGGGGGAGAATGTGATTTTAAACATAGATTTGAATCCTAATTTGGATAGAAATTATATATTAGACAAGGTATATCTGGGTAAGAACAATAACACTAAATTCTCTAGTTGTAGCCCTAGTGGAAAAGCTTTCATCTCTTCAATTTTATTAGATGCCTTTAATGAAGATTCTTTCATTACTGGATTTCTTGGTGGTATAAATGGAGAATATTTTCATAAAAGATTAACAGAGATGAAGATGGCACATGAATTTATACCTATAAAAGAAGAAACTAGAACAATAATTAGATTAAAAGATAATGAGAATGATACAACTATATTAGAAGAAGGACCTAGGATTACTCGAGAGGAAATAGTGAGTTTTTATGAGCTATATTCTCGGCTAGTTGAAAGAACTAATATTATCTGTGGATTAGGCTCTCTTCTTCCCCAAGGTGTGCCAAAGGATATTTACTTTGATTTAATAACCTTAGCTAATAAAAGGGGGAAAAAATTTATCCTAGATATAGGAGAAGATGGATTATCCTATGGAATTGATGCTACTCCTTATATGGTAATACTTAATCAAAGAGAACTTGAAGATATTCTTAAAGTAAGTTTACATTTCGAAAATGAAATAATTAAATCTGGTAGATATATCCTTGACAGAGGTGTGGAGTTTATAGTTATAGATTTACAAAATAGAGGAAGTCTAGTACTTGGACAAGATAGAGGTTATAGGGTGGAGATTCCTTATCTAGGTAATACAATAGCTAATATAGACTATAATGGTATGTCAGCGGGGTTTGCCTTAGGTATCAATAGAAATTATGATATTGAAATGACCATAAGATTAGGACAAGCATTTAATATTGTATCTAATTTAGAGTCAGATATAATGAAGATCGAAGCAAGTGATATTAAAAGACTTATGAGTCAAATAGAAATTTATCCTATTAATTATTAAGCAGAGGAGTGGTGTAATGGCTAGATATGCATTAAACAGAGATAACACAGCATTACTTATTATTGATATTCAAGAGAAATTAGCCTCTATAATGAAATATAAGGAACAAATAATCGATAATACAAAGATATTGATTACTGCGGCTAAAGAAATGAACATGCCTATTATCGTTACAGAACAATATCCAAAGGGAATAGGTCCTACAATAGCTGATATAAAGGAAGCTGTAGATAATAAGGAGGCATTTGAAAAAACTAATTTTTCTGCATATATAGGTAAAATTAAAGAAGCATTGGATGCTACTGGTAGGAAAAAAGTAATTATAACAGGGATGGAAACCCATATATGTGTTTTCCAAACGGCTAGGGATTTAATAGAGAATGGATATGAGGTATTTATTGCAAGAGATGCTGTATGTTCAAGAACCAAAGAAAACTTTTTAAATGGATTAGAACTGATGAAAGATGTTGGAGCAGTTATATCAAATACTGAAGCAATTGTATTTGATCTTCTTAAAATTGCTGGTACTCCAGAATTTAAAGTATTATCTAAATTAATTAAATAAGAATAAAGAATACTCCTCTTCTAAAGCCATATATATTTAGTATAACGCTTTAGGAGAGGAGTTTCTTGTGAAAATTAATATTGAGGGAATTAAATTATTAGAAAAAATATTTGAAGATAATTACCTGAACTATGATACTTTAATAAAGTTTACAAAATCAAAGGGTACAAAGGGATTTATAGATCATGAAAAGAGCTTCAATAGAGATATAAGTAAATCAAAGATAATAGCAGAATTAATAAAATTAGAAGAAGGCAATGAATATAAGGATATATATGATTTTTATATATTAAGAGAAAATGTATCTAGATTAAAGAAAGCATTACTATATATAGATAAGAATGGAGAGATGATTATAAATGAATCATTATCTAAGGTATATAATTTTATTCCTAAAAATATAAAGATCCAACCTAATATTTATCTTTATGCAGGAGGTATAGATGGAGGTTTTACAGTATATAGAAAAGATATATTTATTAATTATATAAAGTATTTTAATAACCTAGAGGAATTTACTAAGGTGATTAGTCATGAATTATTTCATTGTAGATTAGTTTCTTTAAATAATAAATTTAAAAATTTATTTATTGATAATATTAATAATAGATATACTTATGAAATTTTAGGAAAAATATTAGAAGAAGGGACTGCATGTCTAATACAGCATGGTAGTGTTTTAGAAAAAGATGATCCTATAGGAACCATTACCAAGGAAAAGATGAAGCTAATAGGTAAAAAATTTTCACAGTTAAACTATATTTTGTTAGGGATAAGAGAAGGTAATATAAATTATCTAGAAATGGAAAAACTAGATATTTATTCTTTAGGTTATTATATAGCAAGTTCACTATATAATTTTTATGGTAAGGAAATATTGTTACCTTGGATAGAAAAGTACGATTATAAAAAACCAATAAAATCATATATTCAAGCTATGAGACAAACAGGAAATAATTCAGGATTCACTAAAGAAATTGAAAGCTGGTTATTACAGTTATAAAAAATCAGCACTAACTCCTTAATAATGCATATTTTATATTAACGAATAAAAAAGGAGTGGAAATCATGAATGAAAATATTTTTCCCGTTGAAATAAAAACCCTAAAATTAGATATGCGTAGGCTTGAAATATATTATCCTCAAGTATATGGGCTGGAAAATATATATGTGGAGGACAAGATTAATGATGTAATATTAGAAGTAATGTATAATCAAATAAATCAACAAGGGTATTATGATAATCCAGAAACGCAGATAACAGGTACATGGGAACTTAAAAATAATCAAAAAGGTATACTCTCCTTAACTTTAATAAACTATGCTTTTTCTGGTGGAGCCCATGGCCTAACAATAGTCAAAGGATTGACATTTGATATAGAAACTGGGAAACTATATGAATTACCAGAGCTTTTTAAACCGGATTCAGATTATGTTAAAGTTCTGTCTGAAGAAGTTAAGGAACAAATCGAGGATAGAGATATCCAGACCTTAGGAGAATTTGAACATATAAAACCGAATCAAGATTTTTATATAGCTGATTTGTCCTTAACTATATTCTTTCAAGAGTATGAAATAGCACCATATGTATATGGAATACTTTACTTTCCTATTTCCATATATGAAATAGAAGATATTATAGATGAAAATGGTCCATTAGGGAGAATGATATCTTAAATAATAAAGTCAGCTTTTTAAGCTGGCTTTTCTTTTTAATTAGTATCTATCTATAATTATATGATATAATTTTAGTACCATAATTTGGAGGAGGGATATTTTGGTTAAGTTTATTCATACAGGAGATTTACACCTAGGTTTAAAATTTAAAAATGTTTCTTTCCAACAAGAAAAAGCAATAGAAAGAAGAAATGAATTATGGTCTACATTTGAAAGAATAGTGAAATATGCTAAGGATAATAAAGTTGATTTTTTATTAATTGCCGGAGATTTATTCGAAGAAGCCTATTTTACCATAGGGGATATTACTAGGGTAAAAGATACTTTTAAAACTGCGGAGAATGTTAATATTATCATATCAGCTGGAAATCATGATTTTAAGGGGAGCAAATCCCTATATACTAGAGTTGAATGGACTAGCAATGTTACTATTTTTGATGGGGAAGGAATCAATAAGAAAGAGTTTGAGGACTTAAACACAGTAATATATGGATACAGCTGGGATACTGTTGAAATTCGTACAAACAATTTATTTAATGGATTAGAAAATAAATTGGATAATACAAAGAATAATATATTAGTAATACATGGTGATATATCCAACAATTCATCTTATCTTCCTTTAAATCTTCAGGAGTTAAATAATTTAAATATGGATTATATAGCATTGGGGCATATTCATAAACCTCAGATTATATCTGAAAAAATTGCATATTCAGGTTGCCCAGAGCCATTGGACTTTGGAGAGCTAGGAGAAAGAGGTATAATTAAAGGGATGATAAGTAATAAAAAAGCAGAATTTCAATTTGTTCCTTTTAGTAAAAGAAAATTTATTGAAACTGAAGTAATAATAGATGAGAATATGGGGTATCCTGATATAATTAATGAGATAAGAAATACTAGTATAGGAAATAAAAAGATAGATTTCTATAGAATAAACCTTAAAGGATTTATTCAAAAAGATATTATAGTTGAAAATTTAAATAAAGATTTGAACAATGATTTTTATCATATAGAATTAGTCAACAACACTATATTAGACTATGATCTAGAACAGTTAGAAAAGGAGAATGAAGGAAATATAATTGGAAGATTTATAGATTCTATGAAAGAGAAAAATTTGGACAACCCTATAGTAAAGGATGCTTTATATATGGGATTAGAAGTACTCTTAAAGGAGAGAAATTAGACATGCTTCTTAAAGAACTTAATTTAATTGGATTTGGAAAATTTAAAAATGAAAATATAGTTTTGAAAGATGGTATCAATCTTATATATGGAGAAAATGAAGCAGGCAAATCAACTTTGCATAGTTTTATTGATGGCATGTTTTATGGTTTTTTGAAGCCCAATATAAAGAGAACAGATTATTTGCCAGAATACGAGAAGTATAATCCTTGGAATAACAATAGATATGCAGGTATTATACGCTTTAAATATAATGGGAAGTTCTATAGAATCGAAAGAAATTTTACTAAAGGAGAAGAGAATACAAAGGTTTTAGATGAAACTACTGGAGTAGATATCACTAAAAATATAGAGGCTGGTTCAGGGAGAGTACTGCAACCAGGTATTCATTTCTTTGGTTTTAATACTAGAGTTTTTTCTAATACGATATTTATTAAACAATTAGGTACAAAGACAGATGATAAATTAGCTGCTGAAGTGACGGAAAAGTTAATTAATGTTACCACAACTCTAGATGATAATATATCAGTTGATAAGGCCATATCTGAGTTGAAGGTAAGAATGGGGGAAATTGGAACTGATAGAGCATCAACAAAACCCTATGCTAAAAATCTTAGAGACATAGAAAGACTCCAAGAGGAAAAAAGCAATATACTTTCAGAAAAAGATGCTTACCAATCTTATCTTGAAGAGAAAATAAGATTAAATAATAATCTGGAAATAGAAATGAGAAATTTATCTAGATTAAGAGAAAAGTTATCAAAGGTTGAAATATTAGAAAAGGCAAGGACATTAGAAGAGGCTAAGATACTGTCAGGTGAGATTGCAAATTTAAATTCAAAAATAGACAAATTATCAAGTTATGCTAATATATCTATGGATCAATACAAGGAAAGTATTAACCTAAGTAATGCTATTGATTTTATAGACAAGAATATTGTTCAATCTAAATTTGAATTAGAAAATATAGAAAATAGATTAGGATCTATGGACAACGAAAGATATAATGATATTTATGGGAAGAAAATTGAAGAAATAAGTAAGGACTATAACTATTATGAGGAATTAGAAGAAGAAAAAAATACAATTTTTTATAATAAAGAAGATAATAAAATAGAATTTTTAAAAAGAGATTATAAAGAACTTAAGGGTAAATCTTCAAAATATAGAGTTATTCAAATTTTTTCCATTATATTAGCTATCATTGCATTTGGTTTCGCAATTATAGCCATAATTACTAAAAAGTATATACCAATTGGTATCTTATTTATAGTTTTCGGTTCCATTGGAGGCTATTATACTAATAAAGTTAATAATCTCAAATATATTATAGAAGATATAAGTAGAAAAATAGAAGATATATATAATAGAGAGAAAGAAAAACGATCTAGAATTGAAGAAATAGAAAAATTGAAAAAAAGTTTATTAGAAAAATATAATACTACAGGCAAAATGGAACTTAAGAAATTATTAGATAGATTACAAATTGAGTATTATAGACAAAAGGAACAGATTGAATTATACAATGAACTAAAAACTAAGAGAGGGTTCTTACTAGATAGAATTTATGAAGATGAATTTAATAAAAAACAGAATTTAATTACACTTGAAGCGATATTTACTGAAAATAATGTTAGGGATATCCAGGAGTTTAATTATAGCTTAGATAAAAGAAATATGTATGAACAATATATTAGAGAGTCAGAAGGGAAAAAGGAAATTCTTAGGAAAGTATTGGGACAAGATACAATAGAGAATCTAATTGCTGAACTGGGTAATTTTTATTTAGATATAAATAATGGCATTGAAGATATGGATAAAAATCAAATAAAATATCAAATTGATAGAATTAATGAGAATATCTCGGATATTAAAATTGCACTAAGGGGAGCAGAGGAGAATCTTAATATCCTAGGTAAAAATATTGAAAGGTTAATTGTAATAGAGGAGGAAATTGAGAGAAAGATAAAATATAAGGAAGAATTAGAAAATAAATATAAATCTCTTGAAATTGCAGCTCAGGCTATTGAAGAATTATCAAGGGATATTCATAGTCAGTTTACTCCGGCAATAAATAAAAAGGTTAGTAAAATAGTTGAAAAAATTACAGAAGGAAAATACAATAATATTAAGATTAGTGAATCCTTAAACATTAGTGTTGAAAATCCCATTACCAGGGAAATAATAGATATAAATAGTTTAAGTGGTGGAACAATAGATCAATTGTATTTCTCTCTTAGATTTGGGATAATTAATTCTATGGTAGATAATAAATTACCTTTAATTTTAGACGATTGTTTTATTCAATATGATGATAGCAGACTTAAAAATATCATAGAGTTTTTAACTGATATTGGAAATGAAAGGCAGGTTATTTTATTTACTTGTCATAATCGTGAGAAAAAGGCATTAGAAGACTTGGGAGCTAAGTTCAATTTAATTAACTTAAAGTAAAGTATTACATTAACTAAGAATACGTTGAAAACACTAGGTTATAACTTAATGTTCATCAACAACATTAACTGAGGTGGTATATTGATATTTGCTATTGGAGACTTACATTTTGATAATACTGGTGATAAGCCCATGGGGATATTTGGTGATAACTGGTTAAATCATGAAGAAAAAATAATAGATAATTGGAGGGCTAATATAAAGGAAGACGATCTAGTGTTGTTAGCTGGAGATATATCTTGGGCATTGAAACTTGAAGAAGCCTATGAAGATCTATTGAAAATAGATGAATTACCTGGAAAAAAGATAATTATAAAAGGAAATCATGACTATTGGTGGAATAGCTTAAGAAAGTTAAATAATCTTGGACTTAAAACAATTAACTTTCTTCAGAATAACAGCTATATATATGATAACATTGGAATTGTAGGCACTAGGGGATGGTCATCTATAGATGTGGATACAGTTGAAGATCAAGATTATAAGGTATTTAATAGAGAATTAAATAGATTGAAACTATCTTTAGATTCTTTAAGGGAAAGTGTGGAAAAAATCATAGTGGTTTTACATTATCCACCATTTAATATTGATTGTAGTCCAAATGGATTTATTGATATAGTAAAAGAATATAATGGTGATATTTGTGTATATGGACATTTACATTCTGAAGGACATAAATATGCTGTTGAAGGAGTAGTTGAAGGAATTGAAGTTCACTGTATATCTAGTGATTATATCGATTTTATTCCAAAAAAAATATTGTAGGGAGTGAAAATATGAAAGTATTAGTTGAAAAAAATTATGAGGCAATAAGTAAGACAGCTGGAAGGATATTTATAGAATCCATAGCAAGTAAGCCAGATATTGTATTAGGGTTAGCTACTGGAAGTACACCAATTGGTATGTACAAAGAGATGATAAGAGCATATGAAGAAGAAGGATTGGATTTTTCTAAAGTTAAAACATTTAATTTAGATGAATATGTTGGACTTTCTCAAGAACATCCAAGTAGTTATGCATATTTCATGGATAACGAACTTTTCAAGTATATCAATATAAATAAGGAAAATACTCATGTTCCTGATGGAAAGGCAGAGAATATTGAGGGATATTGTAAGAGATACGACGAAATGATAAATGAAGCTGGTGGAATAGATATTCAAGTACTTGGGATAGGTGAAAATGGGCATATAGCTTTTAATGAGCCAGATGAGGCTCTATCTGCAGGTACATCTGTTGTTAAACTAACAGAGAATACTATAGAGGTAAATTCTAGATTTTTTGATTCACTGGAGGAAGTACCAAAGACTGCTATAACAATGGGGATGGGGAGTATATTAAGAGCAAGAAAAATAATACTTTTAGCCAGTGGAGAAAAAAAAGCGCCGGTTATAAAAAGATTATTAAATGATAATAAGGTTACTACTATGTTTCCAGTATCTTTTTTACTTCTTCACCCAGATGTAACTATTATAGTTGATGAAGAAGCTTATAATGGCTAATGGAGGAAATGGATATGAAGGAACTTGAAGTAAAGGTTTTAAATATAGATTTAAAAGAGATGGAATCAAAGTTGATGTCTTTAGGTGCTACATTAATAGATAAAGAACTTCAAGTAAATACATTAATTGATTCTAAAGAAAATTTTATTCAAGGCAAGCTAGATAGTTATTTAAGAATAAGAGAAACTAAATCAACTTTAACTAAAGATACTAAGCTAACATTAACTATGAAGAAGAACATTAACAGAGAAGGTATTCGAGAGAATATTGAAATTAATACAGATATATCCGATAAAAATGCTATATTGGAAATCCTAGAATCCTTAGGATATTATGTTATTCAAGAAGGCTTTAAGGAAAGAACTTCTTATATTTTAAATAATGCAAGATTTGATTTAGATAAATGGGATGATTTAACTTACCCTTATCCTTATATGGAGATTGAAGTTAATGATGAAGATGAACTTAAAGATATAGTTAAGTTACTCAATATCCCAAAGGAAAATATTTCTACCAAATCCATAGTAGAGCTTAGAAAGGAAAAGAACCTATTGTAACCAAAACCTCCCTATAAGAATAATATGTATTAGTCTAATATAGGGAGGTTGTTTTTATGTTAAATGGCTTGTTTGGTGGCGAAGATAACAGTATGATACTAATCATTATATTTATATTCCTATTACTATTTAATGATGACTGTGATAGAGATCGCTGTGACGGAGGATTTGGAGGAATATTTGGAGATGGCGGCATAATATGGATACTTATACTATTATTCTTCCTAGGTGATTTCTTTTAAGAAGGGCAGAATATCTAATGTTCTTTCATGACATATAGGAAAGTTATATTCAATCTTAATGTAACATTGACATAACTGAGTTTCATAAAAGGCTTCCTTAACGTACAAGTGTTTACGTGGAAGCCTTTTTTATTTTCAAAAAACTATTTTCAGTCCCGAAATAATATTGTATAATAATGATAAATACAAATAAAGGGAGGGATTTTTTTGTTAGAAAAAAATGTAATAGAGAATGTACTTTATGCAGCTTTGTCTAAAGGTGGAGATTTTGCGGAAATTTTTGTTGAAGATAAGTACAATTCTAGTATTAAATTAGTTGGTGGACTTATTGAAAATAATATTTCTGGTAGGGACTATGGAGTAGGCATTAGAATATTCGATAAATTAAATTGTATTTATGCTTTTACAAATGATTCTACAGAGGAAAATTTAATAAAAGTTGCTAAAGAAGCAGCATCTGCTTTACAGGGGGCGGCAGTTGATTTAAGGCTGAATTTTATAAAATCTAATGTAAGTAATTATAACCCAATTAAAATAATGCCATCAACTGTTCAAAAGAAAAAAAAGATAGATTTAATGAAAAGGGGCTATGAAGCTGCAAAAAATTACGATTCTGTTATATCACAGGCAATGGTAAGTTATCTTGATGAAGAGCAGAATGTACTGATAGCTAATACTGATGGATTAATAGCCGAAGACAAAAGAGTTAGAACTAGATTTATTGTTTCATCAGTTGCATCTAAGGATGGAGAAATGCAGGAAGGATATTATGGTCCAGGTGCATCTATGGGATTTGAATTTTTTGATAAGGTCAATGTGGAGGAAATAGGTAGAGAAGCTTCAAGAATTGCTAAAACTATGGTACATGCAGAGCATTGTCCATCAGGTGTTATGCCAGTTATTATGGACAATGAATTTGGTGGAGTTCTATTCCATGAGGCATGTGGTCATGCACTAGAGGCAGCTTTTGTATCTAAGGGTACATCGGTATTTGCTAATAAATTAGAACAGCTAGTAGCATCACCCTTATTAACTGCAATAGACGATGGGACTATGATTAATGAATGGGGCACTACTAATATAGATGATGAAGGTACTCCGACACAAAAGAATATACTTATAGAAAATGGAATTTTGAAATCCTATTTAATTGATAAGCTAAATGGTAGAAGAATGAATATGGACTCCACTGGCTCAGGTAGAAGACAGTCCTATAAATTTGCTCCTACTTCTAGAATGAATAATACTTATATAGCTGCTGGCACTTCAAGTCTAGAAGAGATAATATCAAATACTGAAAAAGGTCTATATGCTAAAAAATTAGGTGGAGGATCTGTGAATCCTGCTACAGGAGATTTTAATTTTGCAGTTATGGAAGGTTATTTAATTCAAAATGGGAAGATTTTAAAACCTGTAAGAGGTGCCACATTAATAGGTAATGGTATTAAGGTATTAGAGCTTATTGATATGGTAGGCAATGATCTATCTTTAGGACAGGGTATGTGTGGTGCAGATAGCGGTTCTATACCAGCAGGCTTAGGTCAGCCGCCTCTTAGGATAAAGTCTATAACAGTTGGCGGAAGAAGGGGGGATGAATAATATGGATTATAGAGCATTAACAGATAAATTGTTTAACAAAGGTAAAGAAAAGATGGAGGATCTAGAAGTTTTCATAGAAAGGTCAAAGGAAATTGAAATTGGTGTGTTTGGTAGAGAATTAGATAAATATAGTATTTCAGAATCAGGAGGTTTATCTTTAAGAGGAGTGCATGAAGGAAAAATGGGATATTCATATACAGAAAAAATAGATGAATCTTCCATAGATATGCTGATTGATGAAGCCTTTGAAAATGGTAAATATATTGATTCTTTAGATAAAGAGATAATTTTTGCTGGTTCAGATGAATATGAAGAAATAAATAATTACAATGACAGTCTAGAAAAAACTCCTATGGAAGATAAGATAGCTTTTATGAAAAACTTGGAAAAAGAAGCATTAGCTATGGATAGCAGAGTATCAGCTATACAAGTATGTGCCTATCAAGAATTCCAAAGAGATAGATATATAATAAATACCAAAGGAGTAAATTTATCTGATAAATTTAGTGGAGGATTTTGTTATATTTCCATAATTGTAAAAGATGGTGAAGATACAAAAACTGGTCTAAGTTATAGAATATTTAATGATCTTGAAAAGATTGACTATAGAGAAATTGCTAAAGAAGCGGTAGAAGAAGGTATATCTATGTTAGGGGCAACTACTATTAAATCAGATAATTACCCTGTTGTATTTAAGAATACTGTATTTGCAGATATCTTATCTGCTTTTACCCCAATATTATCAGCTGACAATGTGCAAAAAGGTTTATCAAGATTAAAGGATAAAGTTGGGTCTAAAATAGCAAATGAGATATTAACTATAGTTGATGATCCTTTCTTGAAAGATGGATTTGGAACTAGAGCTTTTGATGATGAGGGATGCAAGACTTCGTACAAGAAGATTATAGATAATGGAGTTTTAAATTCATATTTATATAATTTAAAGTCAGCAAATAAGGATGGAGTAGAATCTACAGGAAATGGAAGCAGAAGATCATATAAATCATCAATATCTATATCACCTACTAATTTATATATAGAAAAGGGTAGTAAAACTCTAGAAGAGTTAATAGAGAGTATTGATAAAGGTATATATATCATAAATGTAGAAGGTCTACATGCTGGTTTAAATGAAGTATCTGGAGATTATTCATTATCTGCCTACGGATATGAAATAGAAAATGGTAAGATTAAGAGACCGGTTAATCAGATAACTATAGCAGCAAATTTCTTTGAAACATTGATGGATATTGAGGAAATAGGAAAAGACTTGGAATTTGGACCTTTTAGTGGGGATGTAGGTTCACCTTCTATTAAGGTAAAAAATATATCAGTTTCAGGAGAATAGAACTAGAGAGAGAGAATAGATTAATCTATTCTCTCTCTCTAGTTCTATCGTTCAGTAAAAATTTAATTGAATAAATACCTGCTAAGCCAACCAATCCATATACTATTCTGCTTAATACAGAAGTAGAACCACCAAATAAGCTAGCTACTAAATCAATATTAAATAATGCTATAGATCCCCAGTTAAATGCACCGATAATTACAAGTATTAATGCTAATTTATCCATACTATTCCTCCTAAATTTTTATATATTTAATATGTCCAAATTGACTATTTTTATACAATTAATATCTTAATTTTAGTAACCACTTATATCTCAATTTCATAAAATACATTGAGGAATAAATATAAGGAGGTTATTATAATGACTGAAGATTTAGGCGTAAGGAGAGAATGTAGAAGAGGTATATTTGAAAATTTTGGTTGTATGGATGACTCATTATTATTTTTCTTTCTAATATTAGTTATTATATTCTGCACTTCAGACTGCTTTAATGAAAGAGAAAATGATTCATTATTATTCTTCTTCCTTCTTTTAGTAATACTATTTTGCGGAGAAGGATGCTTTTAAATATACCTATAGATAAAATCCCGTTATATACTGAAGTTGTAAACTAAAAGTAGACATAAAAAAAACATGTCTACTTTTTTGTTATA
>OGTD01000113.1_pt1 | contig 59726 bp, 51 predicted proteins | sample 1574421 | NCBI WGS metagenome assembly OGTD01 (sample SAMN03295820, study PRJEB24534) | human gut metagenome | isolation source: fecal sample 1 from infant 3 | host: Homo sapiens | place: USA: Pittsburgh, PA | collected 2014-07
ATTATGGACAGGAAAAGAAATGCCGACTAAAAAGATTTGGCAGACATTGGAAAAGAAGTACAAATAAGGAGTTGCCTATGAAATTAAATGTGAATATCCCCAATCATCCTTACGATATTGTCATTGAAAAAGGGACTTTAGCTAAAGCTGGAGAATGGTTGGCAAGTTTATGGTCAGCTCAAAAGGTCGTTGTCATCACAGATAATCATGTGGCAAGTCTGTATGCTGAAACAGTTAAACGCAGCTTAGAAGTTGCTGGCTTTGAAGTGTTTGTATTTGATTTTCTGGAAGGGGAAGCTAGTAAAAATTTAACAACGGTCAATAAAGTTTATGAATTTCTCGCTAAAGCAGGGATGACCCGCAGTGATGGTATTGTTGCCTTGGGTGGCGGTGTGGTCGGTGATTTGGCTGGCTTTGCAGCTTCAACTTATATGCGAGGCGTTCATTTTGTACAGATACCGACAAGTTTGACAGCTCAGGTAGATTCTTCGATTGGTGGGAAAACAGGAGTCAACACGCCGTGGGCTAAGAACATGGTGGGTACTTTTACTCAGCCGGACGGAGTTCTGATTGACCCAGATGTTTTAAAAACTTTAGGACAACGTGAATTGATTGAAGGCATGGGAGAGGTCATCAAGTATGGTTTGATTGAGGACGTGGAGCTATGGCAGGAACTGTCTGACATGGATGGTAGTCCAGAATCCATTTTGGAGCATGCAGAAAGTATCATCTATCATTCTTGCAATGTCAAACGAAAGCTAGTAGTGGAAGACGAACTTGACAATGGTGTGCGCCTTTATCTAAATTTTGGACATACGATTGGTCATGCAGTGGAGGCGACTGCTGGTTATGGCAAAGTCATGCACGGAGAAGCCGTGGCTATTGGCATGGTTCAAGTAGCATACGTAGCAGAAAAAAAGGGGCTGATGCCTAAAGGAATTACCACAGATATTGAAAAAATGTGCTGTAAGTTTGGTCTTCCGACCGATTATCAACCTTGGCGACAAGAAGAGCTCTATCATGCCTTACTTCATGATAAGAAAGCTCGTGGAAAGACAATCAAATTAGTCATTGTTCCAGAATTAGGCGGGACTGCCATTCATCAGATTCCTTTAGAAGAGATGAAAGATTATTTAGAAAAGTAAGTGCTAAATAGCAACAACAGATGAGGTAATTAAATGAGATATTTAACTGCTGGGGAGTCACATGGACCGCGTTTGACAGCTATCATTGAAGGAGTACCAGCTGGGCTTCCTTTGACAGCTGACTATATCAATGCAGAGTTGAAACGCCGTCAGGGCGGATATGGTCGTGGAGCTCGTATGAAAATAGAGAGTGACAAAGTGGAAATTACTTCTGGTGTTCGGCATGGGCGAACCATGGGGGGACCGATTACACTCAATGTGACCAATCTAGATCATCAAAAATGGTTGGACATTATGAATGTAGCAGATGTGGAGGACAAGAAAAAAGAGCTGCGCAAGATTACTAAACCTCGTCCGGGTCATGCAGATTTGGTCGGAGGTATGAAATATCGTTTTGATGATCTGCGTAATTCATTGGAGCGCTCTTCTGCGCGTGAAACGACCATGCGGGTGGCGGTGGGAGCAGTTGCTAAGCGTCTCTTAGAAGAAATCGGAGTTGAGGTGGCTAGTCATGTCGTGACTTTCGGTGGCATTGACATTGAGATACCTGAAAATCTGACCATTTCTGAAATCAAGAAACACGCTCGTCGGTCAGAAGTTTCGATTGTCAATTCAGAGCAAGAAGAAGAAATCAAAGCCTATATTGATCAGATAAAGAAAGATGGCGACACGATTGGTGGAATTGTTGAAACCATTGTCGGTGGTGTGCCAGTTGGGCTTGGTTCCTATGTTCAATGGGATAGAAAACTAGATGCTAAAATTGCTCAAGGAGTGGTTTCTATCAATGCATTTAAAGGTGTGGAATTTGGAGTTGGTTTTGAAGCAGGGCGGCTTAAGGGCAGTCAAGTGATGGATGAAATAATCTGGTCTAAAGAGGATGGATTTACTCGTCGCACCAACAATTTGGGCGGTTTCGAGGGCGGTATGACCAACGGAGAACCTATTGTAGTGCGCGGAGTGATGAAGCCGATTCCAACTCTCTACAAGCCACTTATGAGCGTTGATATTGAGACACATGAGCCTTATAAGGCAACGGTGGAGCGAAGCGATCCGACAGCTCTTTCAGCTGCTGGTGTTGTTATGGAAGCTGTTGTTGCAACAGTGCTTGCAACTGAGGTTTTGGAGAAATTCTCTTCGGATAATCTAGAAGAATTAAAAGAAGCCGTTCAACAATACCGCAATTATGTGAAAGGATTTTAATGCTCACCTATATTTTTACAATGACTTTGGTCGGAATTTTTGCAGGAATTTTGGGAGCTTTGCTAGGACTTGGAGGTGGAATTGTTATTACGCCTGTGCTGACTCTTTTATTTGGGGTGGACATCAAGTATGCAGTCGGAGCTTCTATTATTGCGGTTTTAGCAACTAGTTCAGGTTCTGCGATTGCCTATCTCAAAGATGACATGCTCAATCTGCGCATTGCCATGTTTTTGGAAATTTTCACAACTTTAGGAGCTTTTGTAGGCGCTATGTTATCAGTAATAACAGATTCACAAGTCCTTTTCTTACTTTATGGCGCTCTCATGCTCTTTCAAGCATTTAATATGTACCAGAAGATTCATGACAAAAAGGACAATCAGAGTGTGAGTCACAATGATGCTATCGCAGAGAAATTAAATCTCGGTGGTGAATATTTTGACAAAGGTCTCAATCAAACAATCAAGTACCAAGTGACCAATGTCCCTGGTGGCTCTGTTGTCATGTTTTTTGCTGGTGTTATGTCGGCGCTTTTAGGAATTGGTGCGGGTGCTTTCAAAGTATTGGCCATGGATACTGTTATGAAAATGCCCTTAAAAGCTAGTTCAGCGACTTCTAACTTTATGATGGGAGTGACAGGAACGGCTTCAGCTATCTTTTATCTTTTTGTAGGGCAAATCAATCCGGTATTGGTTACGCCAATCGCCTTAGGTGTTTTAGCAGGTTCTTTCATCGGAAGCCGCATCATGCCTTATGTGCCTGTAAAAGTATTGCGCTGGATTTTTCTAGTCGCTTTATTAGCTCTGGGTGTGCAGATGTTTATACGAGGTATGCAATGACAGATAAAATGCAAAAAGAAGAGCTGGATTTGGTCATGGGGAAAATTCTTCGCATAGGAATTTTTCTCTCCATTCTTTTTATGTTTATTGGCTTGGTTCTTTACCTTTTTAGTGGTCAGCAGGTCATTTCTTTAAAAAATTTGGAACAGTTTAATCCAGTTGCCTATGTGAAGAGCCATTCCATTTTTGATGCAGTGACGTTTATGTTACTAGGGGCTTTTATGCTTATTTTGACACCGATTTTTCGAGTGATTTCAACTTTTATCATTTTTGTCAAAACAAAAGATAAAATGTATACGATTTTCACAGCGATTGTTATGGTTATTATTTTAGTATCGATTGTTCTGGGATTTATCGTTGAGCCAAAGTAAGGAGTAAGCATGGTAAAGAAAGTTATTTATATTGCGGGCCTTGGTTTGATTGGTTCATCAATTGCACTTGGAATTCGACGTGATCATCCAGACTATACTATATTAGGTTACAATCGTGGAGAAGAATCCCGAAAAATTGCCCTTGAAAAAGGCATGGTAGATCAAGTGACCGATCGGTTTGCTGAATTTGCTCCTCTGGCAGATGTGATTATTCTTGCTGTCCCTATCAAGCAAACCATTGAGTTTATCAGGCAATTAGCAACTCTAGATTTGAAAAAAGATGTGATTATCTCAGATGCAGGTTCTACCAAAGCTGAAATTGTAACTGCCGCTGAAGAAGCTCTAAAGGAAAAAACTATTCGATTTGTAGGTGCTCATCCGATGGCTGGTAGTCATAAGTCAGGTGCTAGTGCAGCAGATGTAAACCTCTTTGAAAATGCCTATTATATTTTTACTCCGTCTCATTTGACGAAAGAAGGCACGATAGCAGAAATGAAGAATCTCTTATCTGGTCTGCATGCTCGCTTTATCGAGATTGATGCCAAAGAGCATGACCGGGTCACCAGCCAGATTAGTCATTTTCCGCATATCCTCGCTTCTAGTCTTATGGATCAAGCCGCTGCCTATATTCAACAGCACGAAATGACGCAGCATTTCGCTGCTGGGGGATTTCGTGATATGACACGGATTGCAGAAAGTGAACCGAGCATGTGGACTTCGATTTTATTGACAAATCCAGATGCCATTTTAGAGAGGATTGAAGATTTTAAGAAGCGATTGGATACTATTTCACTTGCTATTCAGAATAAAAATGAAGATGTGATTTGGAATTTCTTTCAGCATGGTCGCCAAGTGCGAAAAGCTATGGAAATTCATAAACGAGCAGGTGTGGATAGCTTTTATGACATTTTCATCAATGTTCCCGATGAAGAAGATGCTGTTTTAGGAGTGTTGGAACTTCTAAGGGGAACATCCATTGTCAATATTCACATTAACGAAGAAAATCGCGAAGATATTAACGGAATTTTGCAAATTACCTTTAAAAATCGCGAAGATTTGGAAAAATCTGCTAAAATAATAAGAGAAAAGACACACTATCAAGTCTTTTTAGATTAAGGAGGAAAACTATGTCAAATATTTATGATTTAGCGAATGAATTAAGCCGTACTCTACGTGACCTTCCTGAGTACAAAGCCGTTGTCGAAAGCAAAAAAGCAGTAGATGCTGATAGTGAAGCAAAGAACCTTTTAAAGGACTATCTAGCTTTCCAACAAGAACTGCAAGCTATGGCGCAATCAGGTCAAATGCCAACGCAAGAAGTGCAAGACAAGATGAAGTCGTTTGGGGATAAGATTCAAGGCAATCCTGCCCTGACTGAATTTTTCAATAAACAACAACAATTATCTATTTACTTGGCTGATATTGAACGCATCATTTTTAATCCAGTTCAAGAATTGTTGAAATAAGGTTATGATTCAAGCTGATTCAAGATTTTGGTCAGCTTTTTATGTGCATGAAATCCATAGGAGAAGAAAGGATGCAATAAATACGAGAGTATTTTCTGAATATTTCCACTAAATACTTGTATTTTACTAATTTTTGAGTATAATGAAATGTATCAACTAGACAGATTTTCAGTTTAATGGTGAAGCTGAACGGTGTATTGTATGGAGGTGCTTTATGTCACGCAAAATTGCGATTATTGGTATGGGAAATGTTGGTGCCGCAGTCGCGCATGGTCTGATTGCGCAAGGAGCCTTTGATGATTATGTGTTGATTGATAAAAATGAAGCAAAAGTCAAAGCAGATGCACTTGACTTTCAGGACGCCGCAGCCAATTTGAATCATCACGCAAATATTATTGTTAATGATTATCAGGCGTTGGCAGATGCGGATGTGGTGGTGTCGGCACTGGGCAATATCAAATTACAAGATAACCCCAACGCCGATCGATTTGCGGAATTACCCTTTACATCTAAGGAAGTTCCTTTTGTCGCTGAACAATTGAAAAAAGTTGGATTTACAGGGATTATCATTGTTATTAGTAATCCAGTAGATGTCATTACTAGTCTTTATCAACACTATACTGGTCTGCCTAAAGAGCGTGTTATTGGAACGGGAACGCTGCTGGACACAGCTCGTATGAAACGTGCAGTTGGTGTTCGCTTTGGGGTTGACCCTCGAAGCGTTTATGGCTACAATCTTGGAGAACATGGGAATTCTCAATTTACAGCTTGGAGCCAAGTACGGATAAAAGGGCAACCGATTTCTAAATTTGCTTCGGTCGAGGAGTTGGATGAAATTGCTCTAGAAGCCCTTAAGGGAGGGCATACCGTTTTTTATGGCAAAAAATACACATCTTATGGTATTGCGAGCGCAGCTATCCGTTTAGCAGTAGCCCTTGTATCGGATTCGCATGAAGAATTGCCAGTATCAAATTATTATCAGCCATTAGACACCTACCTGAGTTATCCAGCGATTGTAGGACGTGAGGGAATTCTTGAGCAAGTCAAACTTAGTTTAACGGAAAAAGAGGAAGAAAAATTAGCGTATTCTGCACAATTCATCAAGCAAAAATTTGCAGAAAGTTTATAATTTTAAGAGGGTGAGGAAAAGTTGAATTCAACGAAATGAAGCCTTTTCCCCGCTCTCTTTTGTTTCCCTCCTCTTTTTATGGTACAATATGTAAAAAGAATCAGGTATGAGGTTTTCTATGCAGTTACGTACAAATGCAAAGGGGTTAGCTGGGTGCATTCGTGTGCCAGGTGATAAGTCTATTAGTCATCGATCGATTATGTTTGGTAGTTTGGCCAAGGGAGTGACAACGGTTCACGATATTTTGCGTGGTGAAGACGTCTTATCCACCATGCAAGTTTTTCGTGATTTAGGTGTTCAAATTGAAGATGACGGCAATGTAGTAACGATTCATGGAGTGGGTTTTGCTGGTCTTCAAGCGCCGACAAACAAACTGAATATGGGAAATTCTGGAACCTCCATTCGCTTGATTTCAGGTGTATTAGCTGGGCAAGATTTTGCGGTGGAAATGTTTGGCGATGATAGTTTATCTAAACGTCCTATGGATCGCATAACGGTTCCTCTTCGTCAAATGGGGGTGCAAATCGCTGGACGAACCAATCGTGATTTGCCACCGCTCACCATTCATGGGAATAAGAACTTACAGCCTATTCATTATACCTTGCCTGTGGCATCTGCTCAGGTTAAATCTGCTTTGATATTTGCAGCTTTACAAGCTCAGGGCGAGTCTGTCATTGTGGAAAAAGAAATGACCCGCAATCATACAGAAGATATGATTAAACAATTTGGCGGTCAGATTTCTGTCAATGGAAAGGAAATCCGCATTCAAGGTGGACAAGAGTTTACTGGACAGAACGTGTTGGTACCAGGAGATATTTCTAGTGCGGCTTTCTGGATAGTAGCAGGACTTATCATTCCCAATTCTAAGATTATTTTGGAAAATGTTGGTATCAATGAAACACGGACTGGCATTTTGGATGTTGTTAAAGCTATGGTTGGAAATATAAACTTGTCCAATATAGACAGAGTTACTAAGTCTGCTACTATAACGATAGAGACATCTGAATTAGTCGGCACAGAAATTGGCGGAGAAATTATTCCACGTTTAATTGATGAATTGCCCATCATTGCACTTTTGGCTACTCAAGCTAAGGGGCAAACGGTGATTCGTGATGCAGAGGAACTAAAAGTAAAAGAAACAGACCGTATCCAAGTTGTGGCAGATGCACTAAATAGCATGGGGGCTGATATTACTCCGACAGAAGACGGCATGATTATCAAAGGGAAAACGTCTCTTCACGGTGCTAAAGTTCATACATTTGGTGACCACCGAATTGGCATGATGACGGCTATTGCAGCTCTTTTGGTGAACGACGGTCAAGTCGAGTTGGTGCGCGCCGAAGCTATCAATACGAGCTATCCAAATTTCTTTGCTGATTTGGAGGACTTACTTCATGGCTAAGATTTTGATTGGTTTCATGGGGGCTGGAAAGTCAACGATTGCTAGCTTGCTAGATGAAAATTTTATCGATATGGATGAGCTTTTATCAGAGAAACTGGAAATGCCAATTAAAGAATATTTTGAGCAGTATGGCGAAGCAGCTTTTCGGCAAAAAGAAAGTGAATTATTAAAAGAATTGCTACAGTCAGAACAAGTCATCTCAACTGGTGGTGGCATCATCAGCAATGCTCAAAATCGCGAGTTGTTAAAGCAGAACGCTGAAAATATTTATTTAAAAACAGATTTTGAGACACTTTATCAGCGTCTTGAAGAGGATCAAGAACACCAGCGCCCACTTTATTTGAACAATAGCAAAGCTGATTTGAAAAATCTTTTCGAGCAACGTCAGACTTGGTATGAAGAAGTGGCTACAAAAGTTATTGATGTGACTACTCTGACGCCTAAACAAATCGTGGAGGTGTTGCAATGAAAATTGGATTTTTAGGTCCGAAAGGGTCTTTTTCTCATCATGTGGCACAAGAAGCTTTTCCAGCAGATACGTTAGTGGCTTTTGAAAATATCACGGAAGTTGTAAAAGCCTACGAGACAGGAGAAGTGGATTATTCTGTAGTGCCAGTTGAAAATTCAATTGAAGGAAGCGTTCATGAAACATTGGACTACCTTTTTCATCAGGCAGCCATTCATGCTGTGGCAGAAATCGTCCAGCCAATCAAGCAACAATTATTGGCAACGGCAGCTGATAAGCCAATAGAAAAAATCTTTTCTCATCCGCAGGCAATTGCGCAGGGGAAAAAATATGTTCGCCAGCATTATCTACAAGCTAAAATCGAAATAACAGCTAGCACAGCTTATGCGGCTCGTTTTGTGGCTCAGCATCCAGAAGAAAATTATGCAGCTATTGCGCCAAGGAGTGCAGCTAGTGAATACGGTCTGCAGATTATTGCAGAGAATATTCAAGAAATGGCTGAGAATTTCACCCGTTTTTGGTTGCTGGGACAGTTGATTCCGACTTTGCCATTATATCCTAAGGAAAAGAAAATAACGCTTGCTTTGACTTTGCCAGACAATTTACCCGGTGCTTTATATAAAGCTCTTGCAACTTTTGCTTGGCGGGGAATTGATTTGACAAAGATTGAAAGCCGCCCGTTGAAGACCGCTTTGGGAGAATATTTTTTCATTGTGGACATCAATAATGAAAAAGAGGATTTAGTGTCATTTGCGATGAGAGAGCTAGAAGCAATTGGCATTACTTATAAAATTTTAGGAAAATACACCGTTTATACTATTTCAGAACAGTAGATTGGAGCAATCATGGATAAAAAATCAGATAATCTCAGCCACCATGAGCAGTTGAGACTGGACTATCTTTACAAAAATATCCATTATTTAAATGAACGCGAGAAAAAAGAATATCAATATCTTCTTAGAAAGCAAGAAGGAGACCAAAGAGTAGAGTCAGCTCGTGAAGCAAGAGCTACCTTTTCTGACCAACAAGTGCCTGAGAATTTTGGTTACACCGAGCAGGGACTCCCTCAATATCCAGAGAGAAGTCGCCGTAATAAACGATTTAAATCAGAGCGTATACCAACTAATGCGGCTGAAAGTGTTGTAGAAAATACACCCAAGCCTAAAAAGGAAAAGCGGCATAGAAAAATACGTGTGAAGCGGATTCTAGCTTGGCTTGCTTTAATTTTGGTTCTCATTGTAGGGGGCATGTTGTTCATGTTTATAAAAGGCTTGAACACTTCAAAAAACAACCCAAATGCCAAAGCTGCCCAAACAGAAGTCTTTAATGGGAAAGATACCAAAGACGGTGTGAATATACTTATTTTGGGTACAGATGGACGAATTGGTCAATCTTCTTCTGAAACGCGGACAGATTCGATCATGGTCTTAAATGTCGGTGGAAAAAATAAAAAAATGAAGCTCGTCAGTTTCATGAGAGATACGCTCGTTCACATTGATGGAGTCAGTCAAGGTTCTGGTTATGATCAAAAGTTAAATGTAGCATATGCCATTGGGGAGCAAAATAACAATCAAGGCGCTGAATTAGTACGTCAAGTGCTGAAAGACAATTTTGATATTGACATTAAATATTATGCCTTGGTTGATTTTTCAACTTTTGCGACAGCTATTGATACCCTTTTCCCAAATGGTGTTGAAATGAATGCGAATTTCTCGACTATCAATGGCGAAAAAGTGAGTGAAGTTCAGGTGCCAGATGACCTCAATATGAAAGACGGCGTGGTCCCAGAGCAGACGATTAAGGTTGGCAAACAGCGAATGGACGGACGCACGCTTTTGAATTATGCGCGTTTCCGTAAGGATGACGAAGGAGATTTCGGCCGAACACGTCGCCAACAAGAGGTGATGAGCGCGATTATTCAGCAAGTCAAAGACCCAACGAAGCTTTTTACAGGCTCTGAAGCGCTTGGAAAAGTATTTGCTTTAACCTCGACCAATGTTCCGTATAGTTTTTTACTAACGCACGGCTTGTCTTCTCTTACCAACGCTCGTAATGGTGTTGAAAAGGTGACCATTCCTGAAAATGGAGATTGGATAGATGCCTATGATATGTATGGCGGTCAAGGCTTACTAGTTGATTTTGAAGCCTATAAAGCAAAATTAGCACAATTAGGACTCAGATAAATGATATAATAGAAAGTGATGATGCGGTCGCTTTCTTTTTTTGGGAAATGGCAGAGATGATAGAAAGAGAAATATATGTTAAAAAAGAATGATGTGATAGAAGTTGAAATTGTGGATTTGAGCCATGACGGTGCAGGAGTGGCTAAGGCAGAGGGGTTGGTTTTCTTTGTAGAGAATGCTCTGCCTACGGAACGTATCCGTATGCGCATACTGAAAGTCAATAAAAAAATTGGTTTTGGCAAGGTAGAAGCCTATCTGACGAAATCCCCTTATCGAAACGAAGATGTTGATGTGGCTTATCTGAGGACAGGTATTGCTGACCTTGGGCATCTAAAATATAGTGAGCAACTGAAGTTTAAAACCAAGAAAGTTAGAGATAGTCTTTACAAGATTGCTGGAATTGCAGATATCGAAGTGGCACCAACCCTTGGTATGGAGCACCCACTACATTATCGAAACAAAGCGCAGGTTCCTGTTCGCCGTGTCAATGAACAACTGGAAACGGGATTTTTCCGAAAAAATTCGCACGATTTAATGCCAATTGAGGATTTTTATATTCAGGATCCAGTTATTGACCAAGTCGTTTTGGCAGTGCGGGATTTGTTGCGTCGTTTTGACCTGAAACCTTACGATGAGAAAGAGCAATCTGGTCTGATTCGTAATATTGTGGTTCGTCGTGGACATTACTCTGGTGAAATCATGGTTATTTTAGTGACAACTCGTCCCAAAATTTTCCGTATTGATCAGTTGATAGAGCGATTAGTTGCGCAATTTTCGGCTATTAAGTCTGTCATGCAAAATATTAACAACCAGCCAGGTAATGCGATTTTGGGGAAGGAATTTCGTGTACTGTATGGACAAGATTATATTACTGACCGCATGCTAGAGAATCACTTTCAAATTGCTGCCCCAGCATTTTACCAAGTCAATACAGAGATGGCAGAGAAGCTGTATCAAACGGCGATTGATTTCGCTGAGTTAAGTACAGAGGATATTGTAGTGGATGCCTATTCGGGGATTGGCACCATTGGATTGTCAGTTGCGAAACATGTCAAAGAAGTCTATGGCGTGGAGGTCATCCCCCAAGCAGTTGAAAATAGCAAAAAGAATGCTGAGCTAAACGGTATTAGCAATGCCCATTATATTTGTGATTCAGCAGAAAATGCTATCAAAAAATGGCTGAACCAAGGTATAAAACCTAGTATCATCATGGTCGACCCACCACGTAAAGGCTTGACTGAAAGTTTTATCAAATCAAGCGTCAGTATGAATCCAAAGAAAATCGTCTATATTTCCTGCAATGCCGCCACCATGGCACGTGACATCAAGCTCTATCAAGAACTAGGCTATAAACTCACAAAAGTTCAGCCAGTGGATTTATTTCCAATGACGCATCATGTGGAGACGGTAGCGTTATTGTCCAAACTTGATGTCGACAAACATATAGATGTTGAAATTAAGCTTGATGAGCTTGATTTGACAAGTGCTGAAAGTAAAGCGACTTATGCACAAATCAAGGAATATATATTGGAAAAATTTGATTTAAAGGTTTCGACACTCTATATTGCACAGATTAAAAAGAAATGTGGAATTGTACTGAGGGAGCATTATAATAAATCAAAAAAAGAGAAACAGGCTATTCCACAATGCACACTGGAAAAAGAGGAAGCTATTATGGATGCGTTAAAGCATTTTAAAATGATTTAGTAGAAATGGAGGGTATTTATGAGATGGATAATAAAAATAATCTTATTTCCAATCAGCTTGCTGCTGAGTATCCTTACTGCCTTTCTGACATTTATACTTGGCATAGGAACAACTATTCTGTATTTCTTAATGCTGATGTGTATAGTTGCTGCAATAGGATCATTTATGCAAAAAGATATATCACTTGGCATTGAGGCATTGGTATTAGGATTTTTGTTAAGTCCTTATGGAATACCGATGGTCGGAGCAGCTGTTATAGCATTCCTTCAGGGAATCAATGAAGCAATAAAATCAATCTAAAAAAATTCATACAAATGGTTACCAAAGGCGATAGAAGAAAAACTATCGTCTTTTTCTTTGCCAATTTTTTGGGGAGGAGGTGAAGCGATGGACTTTGACTATTTCTATAACAGAGAAGCAGAAAGATTTAACTTTCTAAAAGTACCTGAAATATTGGTAGACGGAGAAGAATTTAAGGGACTGTCTGCTGAAGCAATTATCCTTTATTCTATGCTTTTGAAACGAACAGGAATGTCCTTTAAGAATAATTGGGTGGACAAGGAAGGCAGAGTATTTATCTATTTCACAGTCGAAGAAATTATGAGAAGAAGAAATATCTCAAAGCCGACAGCTATAAAAACATTAGATGAACTCGATATGAAAAAAGGAATCGGACTGATTGAAAGAGTAAGGCTTGGGCTTGGTAAGCCGAATGTCATATATGTTAAAGACTTTATGAGCATATTAGCGGTAAAAGAAAATGACTTTCAGAAGTCAAAAAACTTAACTTCAGAAGTAAAAGATTTTAACCTCAGAAGTAAAGAAAATGAACTTCAGGAAGTTCAAAATCTTGACTCTAACTATATAGAGAATAATAAGAGTAAGTATAGTAAGAGAGAATATAGTTTTGGTGTAAACGGACTTGGAACATTTCAAAATGTATTTTTAGCTGCTGAAGATATATCCGATTTACAAATCATAATGAACTCACAGCTTGATAATTACATTGAAAGGCTATCTGCATATATCAAAAGCACCGGAAAGACATATAAAGACCATAAAGCAACAATCCTTTCTTGGTTCTATAAAGATCAGGGGAGAGGAAAAGAAGTGAAAACATCAAATATACCGACATGGGAAGAATATGATAAAGGAGAACACCTATGATGAAAGAATTGGAAAAAGTAATGATAGAGGATGTAGAGTACTCTTATGATCCTGAAAAAGAGTATATCAAAGATGGACACGCCTATTGCAAAGTCTGCCATGAAAGAAAAGACGGAAAAGTGATGGAGTTCTTTGATAACAAGATGATATTTAAGATTTCTTGTAAATGCGATAGAAATAGAGAAGCAAAAGAAAAAGAAAGACAAAAGCAGATGGAGATTGAACGATTAAAGAGTAGCTGCTTTAACTCGATTATTCAGTGGTCATACACATTTGAAAATTATCAGGGAGAAGAAAATCAAAGCCTTATCATTGCAAAGAACTTTGTAAAAAAATATGAGGAAATGAAAAAAGAAAACATCGGACTCCTTTTTTATGGCTCAGTAGGTAGCGGAAAGACCTATCTTGCCTGCTCCATTGCAAATAGCCTTATTGAACAGTATCGAATAAGCGTTAAAATAAGAAATTTTTCACAGATTATCAATGAACTGCAAAAGGGAGGATTTGATTTTGACAAGAACGCATATATAGAATCGCTTGTGAATACGTCTGTTCTTATCTTGGATGATTTAGGAATTGAAAGAGATACAAGCTATGCTAAAGAGCAGGTATATAACATTGTGAATAACAGGTATTTAAAACAGAAACCGACTATTTTCACCACAAACCTTTCTTACGACACAATTGTAAATTGTACAGAAAGTGTGGAGTATCAGAGGATTTATTCACGAATTATAGAGATGTGTATTCCTGTTATGGTTGTAGGAGAAGATTTTAGAAAGGCTATTCAAAAGGATAAGCTGGCTCGTAATAAAGAGAGGTTACTGAACGGAGGTGAGAGAACTTGATCAATGAAGAAATAGCAAGAAAAACGCTGAATATGGAAGTAAGAGCTGCTAAAGTAACAGGAAAGCTAATTCTGAACTTATTAAAGAAACTGATGAAAGAAGCAGAAAAGCTTGGAGGATTTGAAAAACTTGTAAATAGCAACGGAAATGAAGTAAAGCTAAAAGATATGGTTAAAAAGGGACAGCTTGAAGAAATTCCGGTTGAAGAAGCAGAGCTTAAGGAACTGAAAAAAGAACTTAATCGGTATGGCGTAAAGTTTTCAGTCATGAAAGATAAGGAGAGTGGGAAATATTCAGTATTCTTTCAAGCTAAAGATATGAAGGTTATGGAGAAAGCCTTTAAGCATGCCCTGTCAGAATCGGAAAAGAAAACGGAAAGAAAAGAATCTATCCATAAGAATATTGAAAAGTTCAAGGAAATGGCTAAAAACTCTGTTTCCAAAGATAAAATCAAGAATAAACAAAAGGAGCAGAGCCTATGATAGATAAGATATTAAAGGACATCAAAGGCTTATTTAAGGTGCAGGATAAGGTAAAGTTTCTAAAGCAGAATATTCCCTATCTTGCATTTTTCTATTTAGGAAACATCTTTTCAAATCATGTAAGAAGCTATGTTGGAGGAGATGTGATAGATAAAATATTTCAGGGGATATTGGAGCTTAACACAATGAGCTTTCTTCCGAGTATTCATCCGGCGGATATTTTAATAGGTATAGGAGTGGCTGCTTTAATCAAATTCATTGTCTATACAAAAGGGAAAAACGCTAAAAAGTTTAGGCAGGGAAAAGAGTATGGATCGGCAAGATGGGGAACTAAAAAAGATATAGAGCCATATATGGATGAAAAGTTTCAAAATAATATTTTGCTTACACAAACTGAGCGATTAACAATGAATGGTAGACCGGCTAATCCAAAGTATGCGAGAAATAAAAATGTGCTTGTTATCGGTGGTTCAGGAAGTGGAAAAACCCGATTTTATGTAAAACCAAACCTTATGCAAATGCACAGTAGTTATTGCGTAACCGATCCGAAAGGATTAACCTCTTAGGGACAGAGAAAATAATAAAAACTTGGAAAGGAGGTAATTCTCATGTCAAATATGAATAGAACAGGACAGACAGCCCTTTATGAGCGTTTAAGTCGTGATGATGAAATGCAAGGAGAAAGCAATTCCATCACAAATCAGAAGCAGCTACTTGAAAATTATGCTAAAAGAAATGGCTTTGTAAATATCTATCACTATACCGATGATGGAGTGAGTGGAACAACCTTTGATAGAGATGGATTTCAAAAGATGATAAAAGCAGTAGAAGAAAACAAAATTTCTACTGTGATAGTAAAAGATATGAGTAGGTTTGGCAGAGATTACCTCAAAGTAGGTTTTTATACCGAAATACTTTTCAAAGAAAAGGGAGTAAGGTTTATTGCTATCAATAACGGAATAGATAGTGAGAAACAAGCAGAAAGCGACTTTACACCATTTCTAAACATTATGAACGAATGGTATGCAAGGGATACCTCAAGAAAAATACAATCCATATTTAGAGCAAGAATGGAAGAGGGTAAAAGAGTATCACCAAGCGTTCCATACGGCTATTACAGAAACCCTAAGAACAAACAGGAGCTACTTGTCGATAAAGAGAGTTCAAAGGTCGTAAAACGCATTTACAGGCTTGTTATAGAGGGATATGGAGTAACACAGATAGCAGAGATACTAACCAAAGATAAAGTCCTTATTCCGTCAGCCTATGCAGAAATACACTATCCTGAAAATAACCACAGTTCCAAGAAAAGAGGAATAGACGATCCATATTTTTGGACACCGACCACGGTTGGCTATATTTTGGAAAAAAGAGAATACATGGGACACACTGTTCTTGGTAAAACAATATGTATTGATTACAAGACAAAAAAACGCAGAAAGGCGAGAGAAGATGAACTTATTATCTTCAAGAGCACTCATGAAGCCATCATTGATGAAGAAACATGGAATAATGCTCAAAGGTTAAGAAAAACAGTGAGAAGAAGTCCTAAGTATGGCACAACATCAAACCCACTCACAGGACTTTTAATCTGTGCAGATTGTGGAGGAAAATTAAGTTACAGAGAGCCGGCAGAACATAAAGAAAAGAAATATGATTGTGATTATTGCTTTGTATGTCAACATTACAGACACAGAAAAGGAACTTGCAGTATTCACTATATCAAACTAAAAACAGTGAATGAAATTCTTCTAAAATCAATCAAAGAAATAACCAATTTTGCAAAAGAAGAAAAGCAAGAGTTTCTAAAAGTGATGAATAAGTTATCTGATGAAAAAAGAGAAGAAAAGTATCAAGGAGATAAAGAGAAATTAGAAAAACTATCATCAAGAAATGCAGAACTAACAACCCTTATTACAAAACTATATGAAGACCATGCACTTGGAAAAATTCCTGTAAAACACTTTGATAGATTATTTAATGTTTATGATACTGAGCAACAAGATTTAGAAAAACAAATACAGTATTTTGAGCAAGAAATAGAAAGCTATCATCAGAGAAAAATTGACACAGATAAGTTCCTGAAAATGATAGAGAAATATACAGACATTGAGGAATTGACGGTACCAATGATAAATGAGTATATAGAAAAAGTTGTAGTCCATGAAGCCACAGGGGGAAGAAAAAGCAAGGACAGAAAACAACAAGTTGATGTATACTTTAACTTTATAGGGAATTGTCAAATTCCACAGTAAGAGAAAGGCTATTTATCTAAAAAAGGTATTTAGCCTTTTTCGATGTAAAGATATTAAAACGGAGGAAATGATAATGAAAGAATTAGATAATGTAATCAGCCAATTAGAAAAAGAAACTAAGAAAAAAGAACAGGCAGAAAATAAAATCAAGCAATTAAGACAGAAGAAATCTCATCTTAAAAGAAAGGCAGATACAAAAAGAAAAGTAGAAAAAGGTGGAGTATTTGAAAAGTTTGAAAGACAGATAACAGGTGCAGAAGAAAGTACCGATAATGATTTAATCTATGCCTTTTTAGATTATGTACTTTCAGATAACAGATATAGAGAAAAATTAAAAGAATTAACTGAGAAACATTTAAACGAAAAGGGAATATCTTTAGAAGAAACTTCAAATACTGAAAATGAAAACAATGGGATAGAGGATGAAGAATCCCAAAAAGACTTAGAAGAATTTGAAGATGGGATATAAGCAATCGGAAAAATTAAATAAGAAAATTAGAGCATAGCAGAGTGAAATCATTTTAACACTTTGCTTTTTTGTTGATTTGAAAAATCTACAAAAAACAAAGTCCACAGGGGTTAAGGGGGAGTAGCCCCCTTGAACAAATAAAAATGCTTTAGCGTTTTTGTTTCCTTAGCGGAGCGTATAGCTTTCTGCAAGAACGCAAAGCACCGAATGTAGTCGGTGTATCTTTGCGCCCTTTGAAAAAGGGAGCGAAGATACTTCCGACATATAGAGATAAGAAAACATCTAAATAGAATATCAAAAGAAAGTAAATGAGCAGATGGGAAGAAGAAAGAAAAATAACCTATCTGCTTTTTATGTGTCTAAAAACAATTTACTGAATGTGAAAAAGGAAAGGAGCATACCATAAATGGAAGCAAAAAGTTTGCATACCCATGTAGATATAGTTACAAGGTCAAAAGGAGCAAGCGTAATTGCGAAAGCTGCATATAACGCAAGAGATAAATTGAATGATGAACACTATGGAAAAGTTCATGACTATTCTAAAAAAGAAGACCTTGTATTTTCAAAAATATTTCTGCCGGAACATATCTCAAAAGAGTTTTCTGATAGAGAATACCTATGGAATAGTGTAGAGAAAATAGAGAAAAGTAAAAACTCACAGCTTGCAAGAAATTTACTTTTTACACTTCCAAGAGAATTAAATGAAGAAGATAGGATAAAGCTAATCAGTGAGTTTATAGAAGAAAATTTTACTTCTAAAGGAATGATAGCAGACTGCAATATCCATAATCCTTTGGCAAGTGATAATGAAGAACAACCACACGCACATATCTTACTTACCCTTAGAGAAATTGACAAACAGGGGAAATGGAAACCCAAATGCAGAAAAGAATATATCCTTGATGAAAACGGAGAAAAGATAAAACTTAAAAGTGGAAACTATAAATCAAGAAAAGTAAATCTAAATGATTGGAACGAACCTGACAAAGCAAAAGAATGGAGAGAAAATTTTTCTAAAAAGGCAAATGAATACTTAGAGAAAAATGGTATCGTCAAAAGAATAGATCCACGCACCTTTGAAGACCAAGGAAGAGAAGAACTTCCACAAATACATTTAGGAACAGCAAGCTATCAGATGGAGAAAAAAGGAATTAAAACCGAAAGAGGAAATCACAACCGAAAGATTATAGCTTTTAATTTGGAGTTTAAGAAATTAAAAGAAGAACTATCAAAACTTACTTTTTGGATAGGATCATTAGTTGGAAAACTTCAATCCAAGTATGATGAATATAAGCAAGAGAAAAAAGACGAACTGGAGAACAAAGCAGAACTCTTTAATCTCTATGAATACATTTCTATCTATCACGACTTACAGGGAGAAAAAGCAAAAGAATTAAAGCCTTATGCAAGCAATAAAAAGATGGCTGCTGACCTTAGAAGATTTTCAAAAGCAATCTATTATCTTAGAGATAATAAGCTACAAACCATAGCAGACTTGCAAGAAAAAATAGGCACTCTTCAATCAGAAAATAAGAACATCCATCAAGAAGTTAAAGTTAAAAGCAAAAGAATAGAAAACTTAAATAAGTGTTTTACTTATGCAGATATTATCAAAGACAACAAGGCAACCTACGATGAATGGAACAATAAAACTCTATTCAAAGATAGCTTTTACAATTCCCATAAAGAGGAAATAGACAAATACAAAAGAGCAAGGGCAATCCTTGAAAAAATAACAGGCTCATCTGCGATTAAGAGCAAAGATTGGCAAAAAGAAATGAAAAGCCTTGAAGATGAAATTACTAAGCTAAATAAACAATCTCAAGCTATCAAAGAAGAATACGAAAATATTAACCATATCAAATATGCGGTAAAGATAGTCAATGATGATTATGGAATAGACCTATCCATTGAGATAGACAAGGCAATCAAGCGAGGAGAAAAGCCAAGTGTAATTGCACAGATTAAAAAGTACCAAGAGCAACAGGAGAAATACGAAAAGAAAAAAGAGAGAACAAAAGATAATTATAGGAAATCGGAAAGGTAAGATGTTTTAACTTTATTAGGGGACTTTCAAGCACCGTAGGAAGCTGATATAGAAAAAATGCTTAAAAAATGATATAATGTTAAAATAGATAAATACATTTTAAAGCAGTCCAGTAAATTATTTTTGAATAAATTATATAATGCACATGAATAGGGGTACTGATGTGAAGAAGAAACTAAAACCGTTAGTTGATTATATAATCTTAGTTTTATATTCAATTTGTATGTATATTTTATGGAAACTTTGTAAGTTAGGAGGAACACATTATTGGCTTAGAATGATGTTGCCTTTTGTGATTTTACTGATTATCTTACTGTTAGTCAGATTAATATTAAGACATAGATGGTATCGAGCAAGTTATTTTAAATTCTATTTGGTTTTATTTGTTGCGATAAGTCTAGTGTTTGGAGGAATGATAGTACATACAGCAATTCCTTATAATGGAGCTTTATCTTGGAAAATTGATGATTTTTTGAATCATAAAAAGATAAATTTCACTCATAATAATATTTATAAAAATGGTATTAATGGAGTGATAGACGATGTAGGAGAAAAAATTTCTTTGCCAGAAAAACTTTATGTATCCGATGATTTCTATATTGAATTCACAGAAGACGGAACAATTACAAATGTAGAAACAATGCTATATGGAGAAAACGACAAGGGACAGTTGAAAGGCTTTTTGCTTTCTTATGATTATAAAAAAGATAATAGAATCAATGTATGGCTTAATGAAGGTGAAGGTCTTAGTATTAATCCGGATAAGTTGCTAAATCCTTTTTTTGCAATTCTTAAGCAATCCTCTTATAAAGAACAAGTTCATAGTTGGAATTTGGTAAAACAGGATCAAACATACGCCTTTTTATATTCAGGAAAGCAAACGGTTAATTCAGAAGATGGACTCTTTATACTAGATGGAGATGCAGATGGTGATGGAAAATATAATTCAGGATTATCGACTTCTAAATTAGCAAGCGGAGGAGAATTTAATGGGTATAAGGCGTCTCTTTATATAAAAAATAACAAAGACATATCTTCTGTTAGTTATCTTATGGAGCCGCAATATATATCACCGGAAATGCTTGAAAATAGGCATAACAGCAAAATGCTTGAAGATGCAAAGAGTTCAAAAAGCTGGATTACAGATGATAATAATGGTACGGTATACACCTTTACTCTTGATAATAAAAAAGTAGGATATAGGCTTAAAGTTGTGGATGCTGCGGCTGGTTCAAGGTTCTATGCATTAGAAAAAACAATAGATGGTGGGAATAATTGGAAAATGATTAATGAGAACCCTTTTATGGATAACGCAGGTGTAGCAGAAGGAATAATATTCTTTTCAAATGATTTTGGTTTTATTGGAATTCAGGGGGCATCCGGAGAATACTCTCAAATATATAACACAAAAGATGGAGGACTTACTTTTAGTGAGGTTAATTTACCTATGGATAAGGTGACTGATATACCAAAAGAGGGAAAAGAAATTGGACTAAAATTGGATGATTATAAGTATTTTTCTATGCCTGAAAGTAAGGGGAATAAATTATATATTACTGTTACAGTAGGAGAGTATGAATCCAATGGGATTCAATTTTATTCTGAAGATGATGGAGAAAATTGGAATATTTTAACGAAATAAAAAATTTGAACTTGAGAATGATTTAGGTAGAATAAATGAAAAAATTTCTTTTTATTACTATGCTGGTTTGTTTTGTTGTAATAGACGGCTATACTGCTTTATTAGTTTTAGGTGATTTGATAATACCTACAACTACAATAGAAGTTACCAATCAAAGCGAGGATATTGTTGCAAAGGTAAAAGAGCAATTTAACATTAATTATGAGATAAAGAAAATTGAATATAGCCGAGGTTTTCCAGATGGATATGAATTAGAAATATATGATTCTGTAGGAGCTAAAGAACATTTTTTTGAAGATTATGGATTTGAAGATAGTGAAATAGATGCTTACTTTCAGAAATTAAATATAGACACACCTAAATATTTGAAAGTTTTAATAATAGAAATCATTCTTGAATTTCTTCTAATTATAGCAATAATTAGAAGAAATAAAATCAAGCAAATAAATCACAATAGGATAAATAGATATTAATGCTTATTTGTGAAGAAAGAGGTTTATTATTATGCCTTTAATCAGAAAGATAACAGTAATAATTATGATATTGTTGATTGTGGGATCTATTACATCTTGTAAATCTGAAAATTTTGAAGTTGAGCCACTTAATGTAAAAATAATTGATGATACTAATCCTGCCTTTAATTTTTCGGTTGCCAAATATGTTGAGCAATATAACAAGTATTATGAGAAAGATTATGGAAAAAAATATTTAATTCCAACTCCAGATAAAGAGGTTGATTCATATGGGTTCAAGGAGGATGAGAAACTTTTTTCTCTCCCTGAATTAGGAATATCATCAAAAGGTAGTGGCAATGAGGTAAGGCAGGTTACGATTACATTTGACTGGCACAGTTATTCTGATACATTATATAAAAAACATGAAAAGATGTCTTTTTACGCACTTAAAGTAGTATTGCCAGATATGAAAGATGACGAAATTAAAGAAATTTACTCTAAAGCTATGGATATCGGATATAATAATCCTAGAGATAAATATTACGACCAAAATGAAGCACCATATGCGTTGTTTTATAGAGGAAATGTTGGAATATATACATATTTCTCATTGGGTCAAAGCCAGTTTTTTTGTATTATACCGGTAACAAAAAATACACTTGAAGAGTATTCAAATAAAGATGTTAAGTTATTTGAAGTTAAAAAGTAAATGATTACAAGTGTTAAAATATTGTGATGGAATTCTACTAAAATATAAGAATAGCTAAATCTAAATTTGTTAAACTAACAATATAATAAAAAATTAAAACAGGAACAGTAAATCAAGAAGGTTTACTGTTTTTTCTTTGCCCAAAAGATGGAAAGGAGGACTTATGGAAGAAGAAAAAAGAGGAACAAAAGCACCGCCTAACAAACAGTTAATTATGGATATTGGAAAGACAAAATATACTGTAAACCTACATTTCAAGCAAGGCACAGGGGAAACATACAAGGATAAAATACTAAAGCTAATCAAGCGAGAAACAGAGAAGATATAAATTTGTCAAAGAAATTTTGTTTATATCCTTGACAAATCTTCCCAAAAGGAACGATAGTCCTTGAGTGCGGCAAGATGCTTGAGAATAATGGCTATGAGATTAAAATCTTAAATACCATTAACTTCAAAAAGTCCATGAAATACAATCCCTTTGCCTATATCCGTTCTGAGAAAGACATTCTGAAATTGGTGCAGACAATCATAGCAAATACGAAAGGAGAGGGCGAAAAAGCAGGTGAAGATTTTTGGGTCAAAGCTGAAAAGCTCTACTATACAGCCCTTATCGGCTACATCTTCTATGAAGCTCCAAGAGAAGAAAAGAACTTTGCAACACTTCTCGATATGATAGACGCTTCAGAAGTTAGAGAAGATGATGAAACCTATATGAATCCGATAGACAGACTCTTTGAAGCACTGGAAAAGAAAGAGCCTACACACTTTGCAGTCAAGCAATATAAAAAGTACAAATTGGCTGCGGGAAAAACGGCAAAATCTATTCTTATCTCTTGTGGTGCAAGACTTGCTCCATTTGATATTAGGGAACTTAGGGACTTGATGAAAGAAGATGAACTTGAGCTTGATACCCTCGGAGATAGAAAGTCAGCACTCTTTGTTATTATCTCTGATACAGACGATACTTTTAACTTTGTAGTTTCCATTATGTACTCACAACTTTTTAATCTCTTATGTGATAAGGCAGATGATGTATATGGCGGACGATTACCTGTTCATGTGAGATGCTTGCTTGATGAATTTGCAAACATCGGCTTAATTCCAAAGTTTGAGAAACTTATAGCAACAATCCGTTCCAGAGAAATATCAGCAAGTATCATACTTCAAGCACAATCTCAGTTAAAGGCAATCTATAAGGATAATGCCGATACAATCGTAGGTAACTGTGATAGTACCTTGTTCCTTGGTGGCAAGGAGAAAACTACACTAAAAGAATTGTCTGAAACACTGGGAAAAGAAACGATAGATTTATATAACACATCGGAAACAAGGTCAAATCAAAAGTCTTTCGGACTTAATTATCAAAAGACAGGTAAGGAACTGATGAGCCAAGATGAGATTACTGTAATGGACGGTAGTAAATGTATTTTTCAGCTTAGAGGTGTAAGACCTTTTCTTTCAGATAAATTCGACATCACAAAGCATAAGAACTATAAGTTCTTAGAAGATTATGACAAGAAGAATGTGTTTGATATTGAAGAATATATAAAGAGAAAAGGCAAGGTTAAGCTTAATAGAAATACGGTAATTACAAGATTGTAAGATTTACTGTTATAACTATATGGTCGAGGGTATATTTGATATAATAGAGCTAGATAAATTTGAATTTGTGGAGGTTTTCTATGAAGTATGAAGAAATTAAATTAAATATTTCAAATGATAAAATTAGCAATTACAAAGTATTTAAAGGGATGAAGCTGTATTCTGAAATATTTAAATCCGAAGATGAAAAGAAGTTAATAAATAAAAGAGTATTTGTAACTCCAAAAGGAAACTATGTTTATTATGAAAGGACAGATATAAATTGGAACTATTGGTCAGATAAAACAAGATATGATTCGAGTTTTGAATTAAGTGATATAAAACATAATATAGTATTTGAAGTATCAACAGAATTGACTAAGTTTACAAAATATTTAGGAGAAGAAGTAGTCAAAAAAATTATGTTTAAAGAAAAAAATGGAGAAATAGTAGAAGTACTGGATATTTAGTACATCTTGAACTCCCTAGTTATTAGATTAAATAAATTTGGAATTTTGGAGGTATCCGTTTATGAAATGGTATAATTATACGGCTAAACAAGAAAAAAGAAATTTTCAAAAAGTAATTGCTGTATGAATAGTAGGTGCAATTTTAATTCTACTTATTCGTATAGTTTTTCATACTATTTTGTAAGTAAAATATAAATCCCAGTTTGTTGAACTGAAAAATTGAATACTAAATGCGTAAGACGATAGAAAAGAAAAAAATCTATCGTCTTTTTTCATACCTATTTTCAATTTATATTGCGATCAATAAATAGGGGAAACTCACTAATTAGCGAACTAGTATTTCAAGTACCTTTCACTAATATATACACGACAAAATGCTAATTCACTTAAATATGTTAAAGACAATAAAGGAGATAAGATGATAAGGATCAGAAGTCCCACTAAGAAAAAACTAAATAGTAAGAGTATCAGCGATTGGAAAAGAAATACTCCAGTCGCTTTTTTATTGAATTGAAAAGGAGAAATTTTTAATGAAGCAGGAAATGATTAACATCAACGCCAACTTAGTGGCGGAGCCTACCTTCTCAAGTTTTGAAAATGAAGGAGAGAAAGTGGAAGTTGCAAACTTCACGCTTGTAAAAAAGTACGGTAAAGGCAAGGAGTACATCAACTGTGCAGCCTATGGAGAAAAAGCAGAGAAGGCAAATGACTTTGAAAAAGGTGATTTAATCCACATCTTTGGCTACTTTAAGAAGCGTGAAAAAGAGGGAAAGACTTACAAAAACTTTGTAGTGAAGTCCTACAACAAAATTGAAAAGAAAGAAGAAAATGAGGAGGAATAACTTATGGCATTTTTTACACAGGCAGTTAATGTATTAAAGATTTTGGTTATGGCAGTAGGTGCAGGACTTGGAGCATGGGGCGTTATCAACCTGATGGAAGGATATGGTAATGACAATCCCGGTGCTAAGAGCCAAGGTATTAAGCAGCTTATGGCTGGAGGAGGTATCGTTCTTATCGGACTTAAGCTCATTCCACTACTTGCGGGTGTACTCAATTAAGAAGAAAAGGAGAGCTTAGATGTTTGGAATATTCGACAAGATAGAAGAATTCTTTAAGGAGCTTCTACTGGGCGGTATTCAAGCAAACTTAGAGTCCATGTTTCTTGACATCAACGATAAAGTTGGTGCAGTTGCAACAGATGTAGGAAAAACTCCTATGGGATGGAACGGAGATGTATTTGCCTTTATCAAAAGCATTAACGATTCCGTTATCATTCCAATAGCGGGACTAATCATCACAGCAGTTCTTTGTATCGAGCTTATCAATATGGTAATGCAAAAGAACAATATGCACGATACAGATACCTTTGAATTTTTCAAGTACATCATCAAGATGTGGATTGCTGTATGGTTAGTATCCCATGCCTTTGAGTTTTCAATGGCAGTTTTTGATGTGGCACAGCACATGGTAAATAAGGCGGCAGGGGTGATAAATACCTCTGCCACCGTTTCCGGAGATCAGATAGTAGCAATGATGGATACCCTAAAAGAAAAGGGGCTTGGAGAACTTGTCATGATTCTCTTTGAAACCTCACTCATCAAGGTTGCTATACAGGTAATATCCGTTGTGATTATGCTTGTAGTTTACGGAAGAATGTTTGAGATTTATGTTTACTCATCGGTTTCAGCCATTCCATTTGCCACAATGGGAAACAAGGAGTGGGGACAGATTGGAACAAAATACATCAAAGGACTATTTGCACTTGGACTACAAGGACTCTTTTTAATGGTTTGTCTTGGAATTTACGCAGTTTTAGTTAAGACGATTAAGATAACAGATATCCACACAAGTACAATGACGATACTTGGCTATGCGGTTTTGCTGGGGTTAATGATGCTAAAGAGCGGAACACTGGCCAAAAGCGTATTAAATGCACATTAAAAGAAAGGAAAGATAGTATGGATAAAAGAAAAACAGTATTTACAGCAGTAGTAATTGGAGCAGGCATTATGGCGATAATTGATAGAATCAGGCTTCATAATAAGGTGGAAGAATTGGAAGAAAGAACAGATGACATCGGTCGCTGCCATAATGATTTTTACCTAATGCAGCAAAGATATAACAAGAACACAGACGAACAGCTTGCGACTATTCAGGAAGAAATCGGCTCTGTATATGAACACTTTGAGGAGCTGTCAAAGGGTAAAGAAGATGGGAGGTAAGATATGGCATATGTACCAATCCCTAAAGACTTAAATAGGGTAAAGACAAAGGTTGCTTTTAACCTAACGAAAAGGCAGCTCATAGGCTTCACACTTGCAGGACTGGTTGGAATACCAGTCTATTTATTTATAAGGAAGTTTGTGCCAAATGACATAGCTGTCATATTCCTTATCGTGTCCACGCTTCCTATCTTTTTCATCACACTATTTGAAAAGGACGGACTGACCTTTGAGAAATATTTTAAGCACATCTACCTTCATAAGTTTTATCAGCCAAAAAAGAGAGTGAGAAAGGAGGTTTACCTTGAACAAGAAAAGAAAAATTCAGCAAATAAAACTCATGCAAAACGAAAAGGCATTGAGAAGTCAAAAGCGGGACTTAAAGAAAAGTAATTGCAAGTCAAAAAAAGATAAGGGAGGAATCCTTGACCTTATCTTTAAGAAAGAACCGAAAAGATATACGGTAGAAGATACCATTCCCTATCTAAGGCTTTTAAAAAGCGGAATATGCCAGCTTGATGAAAGGCACTTCAGTAAAAGTATAGCCTTTCAGGACATTAACTATCAGCTTGCCTTAGATGAAGATAGGGACTTGATTTTTAATCAGTTTGCAAACTTTCTAAATTCCTTTGATCCGAGCATCAGCATTGAGTTTTCATATATCAATCAACTCGGACGAAACGAAGAAATGAAGTCGGCAATTCAGATACCGGATAAAAAGGACGGTTTTGACGATATACGCTTTGAATTTAGAGAGATGCTTAAAAGCCAGATTGTAAAGGGAAATAACGGACTTAAAAAATCAAAGTATGTAACCTTTACAGTGGAAGCGGATAATTTAGAACAGGCAACATCAAAACTTGAAAGACTGGAGATAGATATATTATCTAATCTAAAGAGCATGGGTGTGAGAGCAGAAAGCCTAAACGGAGAAGAAAGGCTAAAGATACTTCATGATGTTTTAAATCCGAATAAGACCTTTGAATTTTCCTACAAAGACCTAAAGAAAAGAGAAAGCACAAAGACATATATTGTGCCTGATGAGTTTAACTTTACACCGAGTAGATACTTTAAGTTTGGCAAATTCATTGGAGCAACAAGTCATTTTCAAATCCTTGCCAGTGAGCTTTCAGATAGGATGTTATCCGAGTTTTTGGATATTGACGATAACATCAATATTTCCTTTCACATTAGGGCAATCGACCAATCGGAAGCCATTAAGATGGTAAAACGAAAAAACACTGATATTGATAAGATGAAGATTGAGGAAAATAAGAAGGCGGTAAGAAGCGGTTATGATATGGACATTCTTCCATCGGACTTAATTACCTATGGTGAGGATGTAAAGAGCCTCTTAAAAGACTTGCAGACAAGAGATGAGCGAATGTTTGTAGTAAGTATCGTCTTTATGAATTTTGCAAGGACAGTGCAAAAGCTCGATAATACCATTGCTCAGATAAGCTCTATTGCAAACAAGCATAACTGTAAGCTGAAAAGACTTGACCATTCTCAGGAACAAGGTTTAGTGAGCGTGCTGCCTCTTGGTGTAAATAAGATTGAGATAGATAGAGGATTGACAAGCTCATCAACGGCAGTCTTTATGCCATTTACTACTGAGGAGCTTTTTATCAACTCAAGTAACAGTCTGTACTATGGACTAAATGCCCTAAGCCATAACCTGATTATGGCGGATAGAAAGAAATTAAAGAACCCAAACGGTCTTATCTTAGGAACTCCCGGAAGTGGTAAATCCTTTAGTGCCAAAAGAGAAATGGCAAATGCAATTTTGGTAACAGATGATGATGTGATTATCTGCGATCCGGAAGGAGAGTATGGAAACCTCGTAAGGCAGTTTAAGGGAGAAGTCATTAAGGTCAGCAGTAAGTCAAAGGATTACCTGAATCCCCTTGATATAAACATGAACTACGGTGATGGGGATGCACCGCTGAAAGACAAGGCAAACTTTATCATGAGTATGCTTGAGCTTGTAGTAGGTGGTAGTGGTCTTACAGCAGAAGAAAAGTCCGTTATAGATAGGTGCCTTCCTAAAATCTATGAAAAGTATTTTGAACATCCTACTCCTGACAATATGCCAATACTGCAAGACCTATACGATATGTTAAAAGGACAGGAGGAAAAGGTTGGTAAGAAGCTGGCAACAGAGATGGAAATCTATGTATCAGGTTCTCTTAATGTCTTTAATCACAGGTCAAATGTGGATTTGAATAAGAAGCTCCTTTGTTTTGATATTAAAGAACTTGGAAGTCAGCTAAAGAAAATAGGAATGCTTGTTATTCAGGATCAGGTGTGGAATAAGGTGTCACAAAACAGAGGAAACAAGGCTACAAGGTACTATATCGACGAGTTTCATTTACTTTTAAAAGATGAACAGACAGCATCCTATTCGGTTGAGATTTGGAAACGTTTTAGAAAATGGGGAGGTATCCCGACAGGTATCACGCAAAATGTCAAAGACCTACTTATGAGTAAGGAAATTGAAAATATCTTTGATAATACGGACTTTGTCTTAATGCTAAATCAGGCTTCAGGAGATAGAGAGATACTTGCAAGAAAACTTAAAATCTCACTTCCTCAGCTTAGATATGTTACCAACTCCAATGAGGGTGAGGGACTACTATTCTTTGGAAATACTATTGTACCTTTCCTTGATAAGTTTCCGAAAGATACAATTTTATATCAGAAGATGACTACCAAGCCGGAAGAAGTGAGGTAACCTATGGGAAAGAAGCTGAAAAAGGACTTTAAGGAAAGGCACAAGGCAAGCATTGAAAAAGAAATGCTCCATAGTGAAACAAACATTATACCTGAAGAAAGTAAGCTAAAGGATACCGATGATTACAGAGGAAAAATCGTTCATGAGAAAGATAGATTTCAGGATAAGGTTCATAAAAAGATAAGCAAGATAAATGCTGATAATGAAAAGGATTATGGAAATTCCAAGAGAAACGCAAAATATAGAGTTTCAGATAAGGGGAGCATAACTTCTGTAACTGAAACTGGAAGAGCGGATTATGTTACAGAGGTTAAGGATGGGAAAATCTATGATCCTTTAGGAAAAGACCTTGATAATGATGGGATTATAGACAGATACGATAATGACTTTAGGGATAGCGACTACTTTGAGTCAACCTATGATGTCGAGGATAATCTTCATCATAAAGCAGAAAATACAAATAGCTTCTCAAAAAGCCAAAAAGCTCAAAAGAAAAATTATAAGAGAAAAAACTATACCGAAAGCCTTTATACAAGGAAAAAGGACGATGCACCAAAGGGAAATAAGGCTGATGATAAAAAGGCGGGAAAAGATGCTGTCAGCGGAAAAGTTTATAGCAGTATTTATAAAGAGCAGAAGAAAAAGCTAAAAAAAGACATGGTAAAGGTATCTGCCCTTTCAGGACTTGCTAAAGGAAGTGAAACTGTAAGAGATTACTTGTCTCATGGAAGTGATGAAAATCAAGGAGTGGAAGCAGGAGAAAAGACAGCAGATACAAGCTCCAAGCTCATTCATGGCATAAAGAAGTATTCTGATAAGAAAAGAGCTAAAAGAGGCTATGACCTTGCAAATAAGGACTATAAAATCAGAAAGCGTAAGTCAAAGTTGGAATTTCGTGATGCCAAAAAGGAACTGAAAAAGACGGATGAGTATAAAAGAGCAAGTGCCTATAAAAGATTTCAAAAGAAAAATCAGGTAAAGGCAGCAATTTCTCGTGAGAATAAGTCAAGGCTTAGAGATCGAATTAAAGAGGGACTTATCGGAACACTGAAAAGCTCAAAGGATATGATTATCCGAAAAGCAAAAGGACTAATGCTTATTTTCATAGGTATCATTATCTTAGGGACTTTTGTGATTAACTTTGCAGGAACGGGAATGACAGGCTTTATGAATTCTACAAGCTCTGTGCTTACAACAAGCTATTTATCAAAGCCAAATGTCCTAAGTGAAATCAATCAGAACTTTTCTGCTATGGAAAAGGAACTTCAAAATGAGGTTGATAATGTCAAAAGTAACCATCCCGGCTATGATGAGTACATCTTAAATAACACAGAGTATATCGGTCATAATGTTCATGAGCTTTTATCCTACATTACATCAAGGTGCGGAGAGGTAAAGAGTGTATCGGAAGTAGAATCCATATTAAAAGAATTATTTGATTCCATGTATGACCTTGAGTATAGGGAAGAAATTGAAATCAGATACAGGATGGTTACAAAAACCTATACCGATGAAGATGGCAATGAATATACCGAAAGCCACGAAGAACCTTATGAGTATAAAAAACTCATCGTAACGCTTCATAAAAAAGAGATGGACAGCATTATCCGAAAGGTCTTTGCAAACTATCCCGATAATCTAAAGCACTATGAAGCCTTGTTCCTTGCACAAGGCAATATGGGAGAAGCCTTTGGTAATTCTGACCTTATCAGTGCAAATGGAGGTATCGGCGGTGGAAAAGAGTATGAGGCATCTACGGAAGTACAAAAGAAGATTGTTAATGCTGCATACATTACGCCATCTCCGGGTGCAGGCTGGTGTGCCATGTGGGTATCACAGGTCTATCAAAATGCAGGACTTGGATATATAGGCGGGAATGCCTGTGATATGTACCGAAACTATACCTTTACATCAGATAGGTCAAAGCTCAAGGTCGGAATGCTTGTGGCAGTCGAAAGCAGCAGTAGCGGAAGCAGTGCAGGGCTTACCTATGGTCATGTAGGTATTTACATTGGAGATGGAAAAGTGATTGATAACATCGGTCGAATAAGAGTAACTACCTTAGATGATTGGATAGCAACATTTTGTAAGCACCATCCCGTAGGATTCGGTTTTCCGCCAAATGTAAAGAAATAGGAGGTAACAATTTGAAAAAGGAACTGATAGCAGTAAAAAACAGAATAAAGAAGTTAAATGATAAAAAGGCTCTGATTGATGAAGAATTGGAGCCTTTATTCATTCGTGAAGAAGAGCTTGAAAATGAAGAAATCATTGCCATTTGCAGAAAGAATAACATCACAATCAGCGATTTGATGGCAAAGGTAAACAGACAAAAAGCAGAAATGAAAAAGGAGAAAACAAATGAAAACCAGTTTGAAAAAGAATAATAAGTTTTGGACGGTAGCACTTGCGGTAATTGTAAGTATTAGTTGTATTTTAGGTCTTTGGACGGTTGTTTATGCACAGGAGCAAAAATCTGAAGCTCCAACAAAAAACGAAGCTGTTCAAACGGAAGTTGAAGTAAATGTAAGGTATATCTTTGAAGATGAAAAGGTCTTTAAGGAAGAAAAGATAAAGGCTGAGAAAGGACAACTTATTGATAGCGGAGATCTTCCAATGCTCCCAGATGATATGAAATTCATTGATGAGTTTCTGTTTTATGAGGTAAAGGGAGATGGAAAAGATGAGATTATCCGTAAGGTAGCAAAGATAGAGGTTAAGGATAAGGAAACGCAGACAGAGCTTTCTAAAGACGATATTTCAAAAATAGAAAAAGAGGCAAAAGAGCTTCAGGATAAACTTGATAAGTTAAATTGCGAACTTAAGGACAAAGACAAATTAAGTGATAAGCAAAAGAATAAAATTAAAGACCTTGAAGATGAAATTGATAGCCTAAAAGAAAAAATGAAGAAAGATAAGGGAAATAAGGACTTATCAGAAGATATGAAAAAGGAAATAGATAAGCTGACGGAAAAGGTGAAAGAGCTTGAGAAGAAGGCAACTGAAACAAATAAAGCTCCTGTAACATCACAATCAGTTACACCGATTAGTCCTATTTCCGGAATTAAGACAAGTTCAGGTATTTCTCCTCAAACACCTGTAAGCAACAACAGCAAAGGAACTTCTGAAACAACAAGTTCAGGGACTGTTACAAAGGATACGGCTAACGCAGAAACAAAAGAAAAGGAAATTCGTTATCCCAATAAGTTGACGGCAAAAGCTCCTGCGAATAATAGTCAGGATTCATCAATGGGGTCTGCAAGTAAGAGTGTAAATACCAACAAGGGAGTAGCTTCATCTCCATCAAAGGCGAGAGCATCCGTTACGGAGAATAAAGATAATGCAAATAAGGAGTATCCGATTCATCATGGAGATAGCAGCGATAACAAAGAAACGGATAAGTATTCGGCAGATGCAAGGCAGTTTATTACCTTTCAAACGAAAAATGGTAAGACCTTTTATTTAATCATCAATCATGATGAAGATAGTGAGAATGTAATGCTTCTTACGGAAGTATCTGAAGATGATCTCTTAAATATGGTAGAGAAAAAAGAAGCACCAAAGCAGGAAGTAGTAAAAGAAGAACCTGTTAAGGAAGAAATAAAGCCTGAGAAGAAAGACGAAAAGAGTAATTTAGGAACCTATATTATTTTGCTTCTTGTAGTAGGTGGTGCATTAGGAGCGGGCTACTATTTTAAGGTTGTAAAAAAGAAAGAAGATAAAGAACTTGAAGCCTTAGAGGAGGAAGATGATGATTTCTTTTCTGAAGCTGAAAGTGAGGAAGAAATAAATGATGCAGATGAAGTAGAAGATGAAGAATAAACGCACCTAAAAACATATTATTTTGGGTGCAAAGTTAGGGCGGGAGAGTAATATCTTTCGCCCTATTTTATTAGTTAAAACAGGAGGAAAAACAGAAATGAAGTTAGTAATTGCGGAGAAACCAAGTGTTGCAATCTCCATTGCAAAGGTTATTGGAGCAAATAAAAAGAAAGACGGATATTATGAAGGAAACGGATATAGGGTGAGCTGGTGTGTTGGACATTTAATTCAAATGGCAAATCCGGATGCTTATGATGAAAAGTACGCCAAGTGGAATATGGCTGATTTACCGATTATTCCGAGCGACTACAAGTATGAAGTAGCAAAAGCAACCAAGAAGCAGTTTAACATCCTTAAAAAGCTGATGAATGATAAGGAGGTTGATACGGTTATCAATGCCTGCGACGCAGGTCGTGAGGGAGAAAGTATTTTTAGGCTTGTATATAATCAAGTGAATTGTAAAAAGAAGATGAAACGCCTTTGGATTTCTTCAATGGAAGATAGTGCCATTAAAGAGGGCTTTGATAATCTAAAAGACGGAAAGGACTATGATAATCTCTTTGAATCGGCACAGGCAAGAGCGATTGCGGATTGGTTAGTCGGAATGAATATTAGTAGGCTCTACTCTTGTCTGTATCAGCAAAATTACAGTGTTGGCAGAGTGCAGACACCTACTCTTGCCATGATTGTAAAAAGAGATGATGAGATAGCAAATTATCAGAAAGAAAAATATTACACAGTAGAGCTTTCTACAAATGGTTTTACACTATCAACGGATAGAATTGATGATGAAGTTGCTGCTGAACAGCTCTTAAATTTAGTGGGCGATAAGATTGAAATTACCGATGTCATTCAGAAAGAGAAAATAACAAAACCAGACTTGCCATTTGACCTGACAACACTTCAAAGAGAGTGTAATAAATACTTTGGATATAGTGCCAAGCAGACACTTGATTATGCCCAAAGCCTTTATGAGAAAAAGCTCATCACCTATCCAAGAACAGACAGCAGATGTTTAACGGAAGATATGATTGTAAGTACGGTTAATAACATTTTAGGTAAGAATGACTTTGACACAGGGCGTATTAAGGTAGTATTTGATTCTAAAAAGGTTACGGATCATCATGCGATTATTCCGACAATCAGTTCATTAAAGGAAGATGTTTCGGAGCTTCCTCCAAGCGAAGCAAAAGTTTATTTCCTTATATCCGATAAATTTCACGCAAGTGTAGGCTATCCACTCATTGAAAATATAACGAAGATAGTAGCTGAATTTGACGGCTTTGAATTTACAAGTTCAGGAAAGGTAATTAAAGACGAGGGGTTTACAAAATATCTTAAAGAGTATAAGTCCAAGAGGAATGAGGATGTAGAACTTCCTAATGTAAATGTTGATGATGCTTTAAGCATTGAAAATAAAGAGATTAAAGAAAAATTTACCCAACCTCCCAAGCACTTTACAGAAGATACGCTTCTAAAGTCTATGGAGATTGCAGGAAATGACACACTTGAAAAAGGTGTAGAAGTGGAAAGAAAAGGTCTTGGCACACCTGCAACAAGGGCAGGAATTATTGAAAATCTAATCTTTAAGGGCTTTGTAGAAAGGGATAAGAAAAATCTTGTAGCCACGCATAAAGGGATTAGCCTTGTAACAATAGTATCCGATACCTTTAAATCAGCAGAAACAACCGCAAAATGGGAAATGGAATTATCGGATATTGCTCAGGGAAAATCTTCAAAGGAAGAATTTTTAGAAGCGATTGAAAATGAGCTAAAAGAGGCTGTTCTGACATACGCAAAGTAAGAGGTAACTAATTTCAGAGTGGAAAAAATCCTCTAAAAATGCTATAATATAAGCAATTTATTTGTAATTGTTAGGAGAATTAAGATGGCAATAAAAAATCAAGATTATATAAAAAATTTAATCAGAGAGTTGATTTCTTTGCCAAGTGAAACAGAATGGGTTGAATTTAAGCATAATAACGATGAACCTCAGATGATAGGTGAGTATATTTCTGCTTTAGGCAATTCTTCAACTTTATGGGGAAGACCTAAAGCATATTTACTCTGGGGTATTGATGATAATACACATAAAATTGTAGGAACTACATTTGATTATAGGGAGAGTAAAAAAGGTTCGGAAGAACTTGAAGCATGGTTATCTCGAATGACAAATCCAAGAATAGACTTCAGATTTTATAAAACAGAAATTGAGGATAAAAATGTAGTATTACTCGAAATTCCATGTGCAGAAAAGCAGCCAATTAAGTTTTCAGGTGAAGAGTATATTAGAATTGGAACAAATAAGAAGAAGTTGAAAGAATATCCTGATAAAGAGAGATCTCTATGGGCAGCTTTTGATACAACTCCGTTTGAATTAAGAAATGCAAAAGATAATATTTCGTTTCATGAGGTGTTAGATGTACTGAATGTAGCGGGATATTATGAAAAGATGGGGGTTGCATTACCACAAAATAACAATAAAATATTGGATGATTTTACTAATGAAAAGTTTATAAAAAGAAATGATTCCGGAAGCTATGATATTACTAATTTAGGAGCATTACTTATTTCAAAAGATTTAAAGAATTTTGAGAGTTTAGCTCATAAATCTATAAGAGTAATTTGGTATAAAGAGAACAATAGACTTGACACGATACGGGAAAAAGTATTTAGTGAAGGTTATGCTATTTCATATGAGGAAATTGTAGATTATGTTTTGACTGTCATTCCACAGGAAGAGATAATTGAAGACTCTATAAGAAAAACTAAGTTGGGTTATCCGGAGATAGCCATTCGTGAGTTAATTGCCAATATCATGATTCATCAAGCTATTGAACAAAAAGGGACAAGTCCTATGGTTGAGTTATTCAAAGATAGGATAGAATTTTCAAATGCAGGTTCGCCATTGGTTTCGATAGACCGCATTGTTGATACAGTTCCGATTTCAAGAAATGAAAATCTTGCAGGATTTATGCACAAATGTGGGATTTGTGAAGAAAGAGGAAGTGGTTTTGATAAGATAGTATATGCGACAAGTAAGAATTCTATGCTTGCTCCTAAAATCGAAAATCAAAGTGATAAATTCACAAAAGTAACTCTCTATTTGAAAGCTCCTTTTGACTTGATTAGTAAAGAAGATAGAATAAGAACTTGTTATATGCAGGCTTGCTTTGTCTATGTCAATGGAGAGAGCATAACGAATAATTCGCTCAGAGAATTATTTGATATAAGTGATAAAGATAAATATAAAGCATCGAGGATAATTAAAGATACATTAGAAGCCAAACTTATTAAGCCAGTTGATGAAAATACAGCTCCGAGATATATGAAGTATATTCCTTTTTGGGCTTGATTTAAGTTGCAGTAAGTTGCAAAATCGTGATTTATGCAGTATGAATGGGAGATAAAACCTAGTAAAATAAGGATTTTTAGTAAGTCAAAACAGAAAAATTAAGTTGCAGTAAGTTGCAGCACATAGAATTTAAAGGTGATTAGAGTAAAATCTAACCACCTTTTTGTTTGGAAAAAAGAAGGAGGTAAAAATGCGAATAAATGATTTTCATAACATTTTGGAGCTTGTAAAACAAGATGTGCTTCAAAGTGAAGCAGAATATCTGAAGCTACTAAAGGTTGTCGGAAACAATCAGAGATATGACTTTAGAAGTCAGCTTAGTATCTATGATAGAAATCCTGAAGCGACAGCCTGTGCAAAGTTCGACTATTGGAGGGAACGATTTAACCGTACCGTTATGAGAGGTAAAAAGGGTATCCCAATTTTGGAGGACTACGGCACATACAAGAAGGTGGACTATATCTTTGATATAAGCCAGACGGTTTCAAGAAACAGGGATGTCAATGAGGTCAATCTTTGGAGATTTGATAAGGAAGCTCATAGGGATGTCTTAAAGGAAATGATAAAAAATGAGGGCTATGAGGAAAGTGAAAGCACCTTAGAAAATATCTTTTCTTTAAGCAGGCTTTACGGAGATGAAAAGATAGACAGTCTTATGAACGAACTTAGAGTAGCGGATGAGGATAGAATATCCTTTACCAAGTTTGTAAGGGACTCGGTAAGCTATGCGGTAGCGTCAAGATTTAAGTTAGATTATTCGATAGATTATGAGCTTTTAAGAGAGAATTTTCAAAGACTTGACAGCATATCTCTAATGAGTCTTGGTGAAAGCGTATCGGATATTAGCGGAAAGATTATTGATGCGACCATTCAGAAAAGTAAAGAGCTTGACAAAGAAGTTTTAAGAGGTAAAGAAGCAGGATATAATAAGATTAGAGAAGAAATTGAGGAGGTAGAAGAAAATGTACTTCGACGAGATGATCAGAAAAGAAATGAAAACGAGCGAGTTCTCCGAAATGGAGAGTACGGACGAGATAATAGAGAAAATCAGGGAGAATACACTAAACAGCTTGGAGGAACAGACGGATTTCATGAAAGAATTCCCGAATCCGATTTACGCAGTGATGAGACTCACTTATCTTTCAGAGAGCGAGGAGCAGAGCCATTTCGAGATGTTAGTGGATCTATACAAGGAGAAGAAGCTGACAGGACACCTGATGGATATTCAAAAACAAGCGATAGACTTTATGAGAGCGGAGAAGCCGAAACTGATGGCAGCTTGGAAGATAGAGGACGAAAACAACCCGCAGTATGGGGCAATGATTTCGGCTCTCAAAGAAGTGACCATAAAGGAAGTAGTGGAAATCTAAAAGAAAATACTGAAATAGAGATAAGAGAAGCTGATAAGGCTTCTTTTTCTTTGCCTGAAAATTCTTATGGACAGATGAGGCTTACTATTCCTCTTAATCAGAAAGATATAGACACTATCCTTATTAACGGAGGAAACCATGATGGCGGCAGACTTCCTATCATTGCTGAGTTTTCCAAAGAAAAAACAGTAGAAGAATTGGGAGAATACCTCAAAGATACCTTTAGAGGAGGAAACGGATTTTACATTGATGAAAGAGAAGTATCTTCCTGGTATTCGGATAAAGGTATTCATTTAGCTTATGGAACATCGGCAAGAGAAGATAATACACAAATTTTAAGCTGGAGTGATGCAGCAAGCAGAATAAAAGAGCTTCTTAATAGCGGTGAGTTTGCTACAAATGTAGAACTTTTAGAGGCACAGGACTATGAAAGGGATAGAATTTCAGAATCCTTATGGTATCTAACGCACGATTTAAGCGAAGAAGGAATAGAGCAAGGATATTTCAACTCTTTTGAAAGAGGTGGTGGCTTTCCGCAAGAAACGAAAAGATTATCTGAAGCATTAAAAAATCCTGAATATCTGAAAGAAACAATCAGGGAATACGAAAGATTTTTAGATGGATACAAAGAAAACAGAGATGTACTAAGGTTTCATTATCACAAGGTTGATAGCCTTTATCAAAGACTCAAGGAACTTGAGCTGCCACGAAAGGAATACAGTACCAATCTGACAGAACTTACGAAGGTAAAGCCTTTTATTACAGAAGATGAAGTCCTTGAAAGCCTTTCAAGAGGAATCGGCGTTGATAGAGGAAAAGAACGAATCACCAAGTTTTTTAAAGAAAATCATACTTTGCAGGAAAAAGCCAATTTCCTAAAAGACGAATATGGAATCGGAGGACATTCCCATGCAATTTCAGGGGCAATGGGAAGTGATGAATGGCACGATGCAAAGGGACTTAAATTACAGAAAAATGATTGTAATGATGTGTTTCTTACTTGGACAAGTGTTGCAAAGCATATCGATGAGCGGCTTTCTAAAAATCTCTATCTTGAAGAAAAAGAAACAGGAAATAAGGCAGAAATAGAAAAAACAAAAGAACCACAATATTATTCCAAAGATTATCCTGAAAACTTAATGACAGATGAAATGCTTGAAAGAGTACCGGAGCTTTACGCACAGGAGGATGTAGCTTTAGCGGATAAGCAGGTTCATGCCGCATATATTATTCCCTTTAGAAGTAACTGGACTTGGTATATGACGGAGTATGACAGGGAAAGCGGCGATGCCTTTGGACTTGTGCTTGGGATTGAGCCTGAATGGGGATATTTTAATCTTGAGGAGTTGAAAGAACTAAACGCACAAAGGCTCATTTTAGAAGATTTTCCAAAGACCTTTAGAGAACTTAAAGATACAGAGCTTATAAAACAAATGGATGAGCAGGAGCTTCAGTTTGTCTTTAATGGAGAACTTAGCTTTGAAGATAAAGTAGGGCTTGAAGCACCTGAAGAAACAGAAGAAGCTACAAAGCGTGGCACAGTTCAAGCTACCTTATTTGATTACCTCAAAGAAAGAGAAGAAGTAGAGCTGAATGAAAAAGAGGACAGACTTTTAGAAGAGTTTGCAGTTAAAGCAGGCGATACCGTCTATTTTAATCATGAAGAATATAAAGTCAGAGAAATTTCTAAAAATGAAATCACAGGAAGATATGATTTGTGGCTTGATCCTAATAGATCCGGCAATCATCAGATACCAATTGTAGCTTTTGAAGATAATGAGGACTTGCTGAATAAAATAAGTCTTGAAAGACCGCACTTTATTGTCGGTGATGAAGTTAAATACAAGGACAAAGATCATACCATCACACGCTTTGATGATATGGGAAAGAACCTAAATACGGTAACGGTGAAGGACAACACCGAGTATTTTGGCGGGATGATAACAGGCTCCGATGTCATTCCTTATCGTATGGAAAGCGACCTTGAGAGGGTATTTGAAAACCTGACATATAAACTGCCAGAGCAGACTACTGAAGAAACTCAAACAAGGAAAGCGGAAGCTCATAACTTTAAAATTACAGAAGAAACGCTCCCTGAAAAGTTATCTCCAAGCGAAAGACTGAATAGCAACCTTGAAGCAATCTCTATGTTAAATAGAATTGAAAGAGGTGAGAGAGATTTAGATATTAACGCTCAGGAAGTCCTTTCAAAGTATGTCGGCTGGGGCGGACTTGCTGATGTGTTTGATGAGAGCAAGGAGGGACAGTGGAAAGAAGCAAGAAGTTTCTTAAAGGAAAATTTATCACCATCTGAATATGAAGCTGCAAGAGAGTCTACCCTAACAGCTTTTTACACACCGAAAACAGTGATTGACAGCGTATATAAGACGCTTGCAGGTATGGGATTTAAGAGCGGTAATATATTAGAGCCAAGTATGGGAGTTGGAAACTTTATCGGAAATCTTCCTGATGAAATGAGTAAGTCAAAGTTTTACGGTGTTGAACTTGACTCTGCAAGCGGTCGAATTGGAAAGCTGTTATACCCTGAAAGTGATATACAGATTAAGGGGTTTGAAGAAACTTCCTTTTCCAATAACTTCTTTGATGCGATTATCGGCAATGTACCCTTTGGAGAATACAAGGTAAATGACAGGGAGTATAACAAAAATAACTTCCTTATCCATGATTATTTCTTTGCCAAGTCCATTGATAAAGTAAGAAACGGCGGTATTATTGCCTTTATTACATCAAGCGGAACGATGGATAAAAAGGACGAAAGTGTAAGACGCTACCTTGCAGCAAGAGCAGAGTTTTTAGGGGCAATCAGACTTCCAAATGATACCTTTAAGGGAGTTGCCGGAACGGAAGTAACATCGGACATTATTTTCCTAAAGAAAAGAGATAGTATCAGAGAAAGGGATGAGGACTGGATACACCTTGCTGAAGATGAAAATGGTCTTACCTATAACAAATATTTTGTAGATCATCCTGAACAGGTACTCGGCACAATGCGTGAAGTTTCAGGAAGATTTGGAAACACCCTTGCTTGTCTACCGAAAGAAAATGCCGACTTAAAAGAGCTTCTGACAAAAGCAAGCGAAGAAATCTCTAAAGAGGCAAAGTATGAAGAAATAGAGCTTTTAGATGATGAAATTACTTCAGTTCCTGCAACGGATGATGTCAAAAACTTTTCCTATACCGTTATTGATGATGAAGTCTATTACAGAGAAAACTCCCTATTTGTAAAGAAAGAAGTAACGGAGAAAAATAAGGAAAAGATTAAGGACTATCTTGAACTGAATACTGCCCTTAAAGATGTTATCTACAAGCAGAAAGAGGACTATTCCGATGATGAGGTAAAGAAAGCTCAAGAAAAGCTCAATGAAGTCTATGACAACTTTTCAAAGAAGCATGGCTTTATAAATAATTTAAGCAATACCAGAGCCTTAAAAGAGGATAGCAATTTCCCTCTTGTATCTTCCATTGAAATTCTTGATGAAGAAGAAAACTTTAAGGCTAAGGGAGATATTTTTTCAAAAAGAACAATCACAAAGGCAAAAGTTATCGACCATGTGGACACTTCCCTTGAAGCTCTTGTCTTATCAGTATCTGAAAAAGGCTATGTGGATTTTGAGTATATGGAAAGCCTTACAGGTAAAGACAGACCAACTTTGATAGAAGAACTTAGAGGAGAAATTTATCTAAATATCAGAGAAGAACAAAACTTTTATAGACCATTATCCTTTAACCCCGAAGATGGAGATTTGCCTTTCGCTTGTGCAAACGGTAGTAATTCATATAAGTACGGCTATGTAACAAAGGATGAGTACCTAAGCGGAAATATTAGAGATAAGATTGCCATTGTAGACAGCTACCTTGCAAAGCTAAGACAGACCGAAAGAGAGTTACCTCATCTTGGCTATGCGGAAGATGGCAAAGAAAAAGAGCTGATAAGCTATGAGATGAACCGTTTGGAATACCAAAAGGCAGAGCTTACAAAAGTTCTTCCAAAGGAGCTTGAAGCAAGTGAAATCAATGTAAGACTCGGAGCTACTTGGATACCGATTAAGGATATAGAAAAATTCATCTTTGAAACGCTTAAAACTCCGGGATATGCCAAATGGGATATTAAGGTTAAATTTTCAAACCTCACAAGTGAATGGAATGTAGAAGGCAAAAGCAGGGATAGAGGAAATGATCTTGCGGAAATGACCTACGGTACATCAAGGGTAAATGCCTATAAGCTGATTGAGGATGCCCTAAATTTAAAAGAAACAAAGGTATTTGACCAGATTGTAAATTCGGACGGCTCAAAAACTTCTGTGCTAAATAAAAAAGAAACGCTTCTTGCAGGACAGAAGCAGGAGCTTCTAAAAGAAGAATTTAAGAATTGGATATTTAGTGATCAGGAAAGAAGAAACAGGCTTGTAAAGCTATATAATGAGCGTTTTAACTCCATCCGTAACAGAGAATATGACGGAAGTAACCTTTCTTTTGAGGGAATGACCACAGAAATTGATTTAAGATCTCATCAAAGAAATGCCATAGCAAGAAGCCTTTATGGAGGAAATACCCTCCTTGCTCATGTGGTAGGAAGCGGTAAGACCTTTGAGATGGTGGCTTCCGCAATGGAAAGTAAAAGACTTGGAATGTGCAGTAAATCTCTTTTTGTCGTTCCGAATCACTTGACAGGGCAAATCGGCAGAGAGTTTATGCAGCTATATCCATCCGCTAATATTATGGTGGCAGATAAGAAAGATTTTGAGCCGAAAAACAGAAAAAGATTTATCGGCAAAATTGCCACAGGAGAGTATGATGCCGTTGTCATCGGGCATACGCAGTTTGAAAAAATCCCGATGAGTAAGGAATATCAAGAGAAGCATATTCAGGATCAGATTGATGAAATCATAAATTATGTTGAGGAATATAAGCATGACAGAAATCAGAACTTTACGGTAAAACAGCTTGAAAAGACAAAGAAAAAGTTGGAAACAAGGCTTGAAAAATTAAATGATGATTTTAAGAAAGATGATGTCATTACCTTTGAGGAACTGGGTGTAGATAAGCTATTTGTGGATGAAGCACACAATTACAAAAATCTCTATCTATACACAAAAATGAGGAATGTAGCAGGTATCGGTCAAAGTGAAGCATTTAAGTCCTCCGATATGTTTATGAAGTGTAGATATATGGATGAAATGACGGGTGGAAAAGGTATTGTATTTGCCACAGGAACGCCTGTATCAAATTCTATGACGGAGCTTTATACTATGCAGCGTTATCTTCAGTACGAAAGCCTTAAAAAGAATAATTTAGAGCATTTTGACTCTTGGGCTTCTACCTTTGGGGAAACACAGTCTGCCTTTGAACTTTCTCCTGAAGGTACAGGGTATAGAGTAAAGACAAGATTTTCCAAGTTCTATAACCTTCCGGAGCTTATGTCTATGTTCAAGGAGGTTGCAGATATTCAGACAGCAGATATGCTCAATCTTCCAACACCTGAAGCACACTATGAAGTTATTAAAACTTTGCCAAGTGAGGAGCAAAAGGAAATCCTAAAGAGCCTTTCTGAAAGAGCTGATGATGTAAGAAATAGGGTGGTTGAGCCGGATGAAGATAATATGCTTAAAATCACGAATGACGGTAAGAAACTTGCTTTAGATCAGCGTTTAATCAATCCCCTACTTCCTGATAATCCTGACAGTAAGGTTAATGTATGTGTAAAAAATGTGTTTGCCATTTGGGATAAGACAAAAGAAGATAGGTCCACACAGCTACTATTTTCCGATATGTCCACACCAAAGGGTGATGATAGTTTTAACATTTATGATGATATTAGAGATAAACTTGTAGATTTAGGGATACCAAAGGAAGAAATTGCCTTTATCCATGAAGCAAACTCCGACAAACAAAAAGATGAACTCTTTGCAAAGGTAAGAAAAGGAGATGTGAGGATATTACTCGGCTCTACTCAGAAGATGGGAGCAGGTACGAATGTCCAAAACAAGTTGATTGCACTTCATGACCTCGATGTCCCTTGGCGTCCTGCCGATTTAGAGCAGCGTGCAGGTAGAATTGTAAGACAGGGCAATGAAAATAAAGAGGTTAATATCTATCGTTATGTTACAGAGAATACCTTTGATGCTTATCTTTGGCAGACCATAGAAAATAAGCAGAAATTCATTTCTCAGATTATGACCAGTAAAACACCTGTCAGAGTGGCAGAAGATGTGGATGAAAGCAGTCTTAACTATGCAGAGATTAAGGCACTTGCAACAGGTGATCCAAAAATCAAGGAAAAGATGGATCTGGATAATGAGGTTACAAAACTTAAAATGCTGGAAGCAAACTTCAAGTCCAATCGTTACAGGTTAGAGGATAAGGTCGCAAAAAACTATCCGGAAGAAATCGCAAGGACGGAAAAACTCATTGAAGCTGTAAAGAAAGATATGGCAAATGTAGAACCTAAAGCAGAGGGTGAGGAAAAGTTTACTTCGATTACCATAAAAGGCGAGAAAATATTTGATAAAAAGGTCGCAGGAGAAAAGCTACTTGAAGCTATCAAAGCTGTAAAAATCAATGAAAGTAAGATGATAGGAAAGTATAGAAATATGGGCTTAGAGGTAAGTTATAATTTCTTTACCAATGCCCATGACTTTAGCTTAAACGGTGCTGCAAAGCATTCAGGAGAGCTTGGCACAAGTGCAGACGGTAATATCATAAGACTGGATAATGCCCTTGAGAAAATGCCTGAAAAACTGAAAAGACTGGAGGAGAAGCTCACAAGCACAAAAGAGCAGATCGAAAATGCTAAAGAAGAACTCAAAAAGCCTTTTGAAAAAGCTGATGAACTAAAGAATAAGGTATTAAGACTTGCAGAACTGAATAAGCTCCTTGATATGGGAGAAGTGGAAGAAAAGAGAAATGATAATCCGCTTATAGAAGATGTAAAAAGAGCAATCATTGACTTCTGTAATAGAGAGTACGAAGAAAATCATAGCTATGATGAATTTAATACCTTGTACCCTGATTTGAAGCATATAGGCATCGCCTATACCAATACACCCGATGAAAGGCATGGTATTCAGTATGAACTGAATTTAGAGGATAAGACATGGACTCAGTATATTGATGACACGCCAATCAAAACAGAGAGCTTTGATTACGAAAATAAGGGAGAAAATGAAGCTCTAAAGAATATGAAAAATGAAATAGAAATGTCCTCTTTTAGTGATTTAGTTTATGTTGATTCCGAAGATTTAAGAGCAGCAACGGGACTCGATATTGATGATGAAGGAAACTTCTATGATCCACTTGCAAAAGACCTCGATAATGACGGTATTCCGGATAGATATGATAATGACTTTAAGGACAGTGATTATTTTGAGTCAACCTATGATGTGGAGAACAATTTTCATATCAAAGAAGAAAACACACAAAAATCAGAGGATAAGCCGTCCATTTTAGATCAGATAAGAGCCTATCAAAATGAAAGTAAAACAGAAGAAAAGCAAAAAACAAAAGAACAGGAAATTTTAAGATAAGGGGAGGGCAATCTCCCTTTTGCCATGAAAGGAGATAAAAACATGGATTACAAAGCAATGAGAAATCAAATAGAAGATATGGTAAATGATAACCACAAGGACTTTGTAAAGGCGATTATAAGCATGGAAAAAGGCATCAATGATGAAAGTGCTTTGGACAAGCTATATGACGCTTATATGGACAATGACACCGTTAATTTACTGCATGAGGAATTTGATTACATGATTGAAGATTTAAGAGAACAGGGGCAGATTAAAGATCTTCCTTATGTTCAAGAGGAGAAAGATAATCTTGTCAATATCGTTGGAAATATTGTAGGAAAGATCGATGTAGTTGAAAGAGAAAATAAGAACGGCGAAGCCTTTCAAGTAGTAAACTTCTCTGTAGTATCTAAAGATGATGAGGGCAATAAGGTATATCATAATTGCTCCGCATACGGAGAAAAGAGTGATATTCCAAAGGACTTTAAGCAGGGAGATTTTGTTAAGCTTTTTGGACAAATCAGAACTTCTGTTGATGACAACGGTAAAGAACATACCAACATCAGGGTACTTTCTTCAAAGCTCTTAAAGGCAAAAGAACAGATGAAAGGGCAAGAAGAAAAGAAAGGGTCTGTACTTGGAGCTATCAAAAAATATCAGGCTGAAGATAAGGAAAAGCCTAAAGAAAAGAAAGAAACATCAAAAGAAGCTGAGAGATAAACTTATGGTCGGTGTGGTCTTGGGACTGCACCGACTCTTTTTTTATTTGCGAAAAAAGGAGATAAAGATTATCTCTCCATCTCCTTACCCATATAAATTCCGTAATTTTTTCGTATCTTATAAAGCTCGTCCATAGTGGATTTTGAGGAAGAATACTCTTGCATAAGGCTATTCTTTTTTTCTTGTAATTTATCAAGCTCAGCTAAAATATCCTTTGAATTTGGGAGCTTGGAATAGGATTTTTTAAGCTCTGAGAGAGCACTTTCATATAGGGTAATCTGAGCTTTGTACTCTTCAAAAAATGCCTTGTCAGACGGATTAGCAGTATATTCCTTGTAGCACACTCTGTATTTTTTAACGGTATGAACTTGCTCCATAGTGGTGGAAAGCTTCTGCATTTCCTTATCAATAGCCTTGATTTTCTCTTGTATATTTTGCCTTTCATCGGCTGCTTTTTGAATATACTCGTCAAGCTGTTTAATGGATTTAATGCCATGTTCTCTGATATAAATAACAGACTCAGCCATTGTATGAAGGTTATGTTTGGTTGCCCAATATTCGTAGCCTTTGCTTTCCTTTACCTTTGCATTGGTGTTCATGTCAATAACATTGCCGATGCGTTTTTTGACGGCGGGAGTCTTGATAAACTCTCTTTCTGCAATTCGTTCTTTTAATCTTTCTTCGGTATAATCTTCTCCGATTGTTTTAGTCCTTGTAAATCTTGCCTTATTTTTTGGCTTAAAAGCAATGTGCTTACCGTATTTGATTTCATAGCCAAGATCAGCCATCTTCTTTAAAAATTCGTCCCAGTCCTTTGACTGTTTTATCATTCTGTCAATGTCAAATTGAAGTTTACTTTTCCAAGAAGTGCCTTGTTTTGCCTGTTCGTTTTCATACCAAGATTTACCGTTAATCTTATATTTTTTCTTATAGCTTTCGTAAAACTCGTCAATGACAGATAGGCTATTTTCTTTGCAGAGTTTATCACTCTGATAACGGATTTGGTGGTAGCTTTTCTTGTTAGACTGGTAGCACCTACCTGTTACCATATTTACATTATTGAAGATGATGTGATTGTGGATATGCCCCTTATCTACGTGAGTAGATAAGACAAATTCGTACTCATCTTTGAGTATCTTTTTACACAGCTCCATGCCAATCTGGTGTGCTATTTCAGGCGTAGTTTCTCCCGGTAAAAAGGATTGAATAAGATGCCTTGCAAGAACATTTCCCTTTGTTCCTGCATCATTTCGTGTCCTTAAAAATTGTGTATGGGCAGTTTCTTGATGGCATTTATGAGTGCTTACTAAAAGCTGCTCGTCTGTTTTATCTCCATTTACAATGTAGTCGATAGCAAGATTAAGAGTCGATTTTATTGGGTGTATTTTTGTAATAGCCATAAAAACTAATCATCTCCTGATGTTCTATTAAGAAGTAGTGAATGAATTTGCCATAACTCTTTTGAGAAATGTTCAATCTGCTTTTTCATATCGTTTATATCGTCTTTATAGATTATGCCTGTCGAATTTACTCGCTTTGCAATCTGATTGATGTTGTTTGTAGCGTTGGAAAGTAATCCTTGTAAATCTCGAAAAGGCTCTAAATCTACTTGATATATTTCCTTTTCTAAAACGCATTTGCGGATGAAATGGCTCATGTTTCTACACTTCGCAAGTCTTTTTTTCTCTGCAAAAAGAGCCTTTTCTTCTTCAGTTAGTTTAATTTCAAGTCTTTCGTTTCTTGTTCTATTTGCCATAGTTAGTTCCTCCTTTGAATGTATTTCGGGGTCTTAGGGTTCTCCCTAACAAGCTAAAAATTGATAAAAAAAGAAGCAGATCCCCAAGGGCTGCTTCGTCAATTTTCCGTAAGTGTCCGTACACTTACTGTGCTTGCTACAAAAGAATGATTAGGGAAGCAAGCATTAAGCAAATTTTAAATTTATAACAAAATTATATCATATTATCCTCAGCGGTTAAATATCTTGGTACACAGACCAAAGCAATGCAAGTGTTATAGTTCAGCCTGGAATTGAAAAAAATGAGGGTGACTGGAAGATTATAAAGCAAATCTTATTAACAATTAAAAGACCTGAAAAATAAAAGCTTATTAATCTTCAGGTTTTTACCTTGGTAAATAGGTTACAATTTACAGCTGTAATGTTTTAATTGTGTCTAAATCCTTTGTAACTATAGCCGTATCAAATCTTACTTCAAATAAAATCAAGGATTTTCCTGCATATTCTATAGTATCTTTATAATCCGGAATTTTAGCAATAAATTGCTCAGCAATATCAAAAATAGTTTTGGAACTTTTTTGAACTATCCCCTTAGCTTTAACATGTTCATTTCCTGAGTGAGGAATTGTGGTAAATGCCACATATGGATTTGATTTTATTTCTTTGATTTTGTCGTTTCCTTTAAAAGACGAAAAGTAAAGTATATTTTCAGCCGGCTCAAAATAAAAATTTACTATTCTCACATTTGGAACATTATTTACAGATGTTGCTAAAGCTATTTCTGTTTGTTCAGCCATAATTTTTAAAAATTCTGTTTTTGTATTCATTTCAGAAGACCTCCTTTTTTGGATGCTTTAATTATACAGAATAAAAGTATCAAATTCTGAAACCTTTAAAATTTAGCTACAAACTTAAAGAGATTTGATATAAGTCATATTATCTTCTATTTTTTTAATAATCAATTCTTTTAATTCAGGTGGATTAATTGAAATAATTTCTTTTCCAAAAATAGAAAAGTAGCTTGAGATAAAATCTTCCTCATTTTTGTTGTAGTATCCTTTGATAATCGGTGTATTGTTACACCAAATTAATGACATTGATGGATAATTTTCTTTTATAAATAAATCTACACCTTTTTTTGTTATATTTACTTCAAAATCAGTAGAATTCTTTTCTTTGAAATTAGTTTTTTTCAAAGTTTCAATTCTATAGTTGTCAACAGGCTCTTTATTTTCATTGATAGATAAAGAAAGAATTTTATCACAACGAAATACTTGCATTTTGTCATTATCATAATTATATGTTGTCACATACCATTGACCAAACGATGTAGATATATTCAAAAATTGTACAGTGTATTTATAATCATTATTTTTGCTTTTATAAGTAATATCACATACAGAATAGTTAATTGATAAATACAATATATCTTTCAAAAATGGACAATTATTCACTTGCTTTAACGATGCAAAGCTGAATACTGTTTCCATTCTGTCCAAATTCAGCTTATGTTCTTTAGAGATACAGGATTCAAATTTTAGTTTTAGTTTCTGTAGGTCTAAATCAAAAGGAGTAGATTGATACTCTTTTAGTGTCAGCATGGAGAAGTACATCGCATACATTTCATCAGTGGTAAAAATAATAGGTGAAAGTAATCGGTTTTTTAAAATTCCATATCGTCCATACCTGCCATGTTCCGAAAATATTGGCATTCCAATCTGTTCTAAAGATTGAACATCTCTAATTGCAGTGCTTCTTGAGATATTATATTTCTCCATCAAATCTGTTAAGTTAAAATAGCTCTTATTATTTAAATATATCATCATATCATTAAGTCGCTCTGATTTATTCATTCAAACATCTCCTCTAAACATAAAGGTGTCATATTTTGAAACCTATATACATTATACTATAAGTGAAAGAAAAATATGAGGTGAAAACAAATGGTCAGAAAATTATTTTTAACATCTTATTTTAAAGAAGTAGCTACTTTTCTTCCTGAATTTGCAGGTGAATTATATGAAAAAAAGATAGTGTTTATACCAACAGCAAGTAATGTTGAAAAAGTTAATTTCTTTGTGAATTCAGGAAAGAAAGCGTTAGAAAACTTAGGGGCGATTGTTGATGTACTAGATTTATCAACGGCAAATGAAAAGGAGATGAAAGCTAAGATAGCTGATAACGACATAATCTATATTACCGGCGGAAATACATTCTTTTTATTGCAGGAAATGAAGAGAACAGGTGCAGACGTACTAATTAAAAATGCAATAAATTCGGGGAAAATTTATATAGGGGAATCTGCGGGAGCAGTCATTACAGCTCCTAATATTGAATATATAAGTTCTATGGATAGTATAAAAAAAGCCCCCAATTTAAGTAATTATGAAGCACTTAGGATAGTAGATTTCTATACTGTTCCTCATTATTTGAATTCACCTTTTCAAAAAATAACAAGTAATATTGTAGAACAATATTCGACAAAATTAACCTTGCAACCAATAAGTAATAACGAGGTTGTTTTGGTGAAAGGTGATAAGTTAACGATTCTGAAAAAATAGTGTAGGAACTTTAGTGATATTTTATGGAGTACCCATGAGAGGAGTAAAAATGGATTAAACAGTAATGGAGGAATTTACAATGTATTATTCATGGTCTATTAATATTATGAAGATAGTTCATAGATCTTTTTGATACAGGAAAATATAATAAAAAATTAAATATAAAATCTTTTGAAAGATATAGCTTCTTTCATTTTAGAGGACTTCTTATGCCTATGTGCAGAAGTCCTCCTTTTTTGTCTAAAAACAAGCAGACAAAAAATAAATGGAGGAAATAAAATGCCAAAAGAATATTACCTTTATGTCAACGGACAAAGGGTTAAAGTCAGCGAGCAGATATATAAAGTCTACTGGCGAGAAAAAGAACACGAAAAGTATTTAGAGCAGGTGGACAAGAAAAACCACTTGCTCTTTTTTTCATCGTTGGATCATGACGGACACTATATAGATAATATTGTTGATGAAAGTGTTGATGTAGAAAAGATTGTGGAAACACAAATGATGATTGAAGCAGTCAGAAGTGCTATATCAAGGCTCAATGCAGAAGAAAGAGATATTATTGAACGCTTGTATTTCAATGATGAAACTATTCGTTCAGTAGCAAAGCTCAAAAGTATTACACATCCAGCTTTAATCAAAAGAAGAAACAAAATTCTTGAAAAGCTGAAAAAAATTATCGAAGAACTTTAAAACTTCGGTAACCAAAGGGGTCAAATTTTCCTTATGTAAAGTGAAGGGGAGTTTGACCTCCTTTACTTTGATAAGAGATATAGCCTATTTATGCAAACAGGAAGATGTAAAGAAAATCCCTTTCAAATATTTGTTCTTTGACAACTGAATAGACCATGACGGGACTTTTAATTACTTAGTGAGCGTAAGAAATTTACGCCAAGACTTTCCTGCTGAAAAAATTCGGTTTAAATGAATACTGTCAAAGATAAGGATATAAGGAAACGAGCGATAAATAAATTTTCTTAAAGCAAAGAACAAGGATACTTTGTGAGCTATGACCTGAGTAATGATAATGATACTTCTTTAGTGAAAGCCGGCTCATCTTAACAGGGGCGGTGGTGAGATTCCAATGTTGCTGATCCAAAGCACCCGTCAATGTCATGAAACTTAGTCAGATAAGAAAGCTATAGATTGATTATATAAGAGTTTGAAGAAAGGGGGTGTGCCTGTGGATAGAGACTGGGATGGATTGGCTGATTTGATAGCAAATCTTATTACAAAGTATGCTGGTGTTTTAGATTTGGATGATCTGCCAGATCCAATACCAGTAAGTAATAACATTGAAAATGAAAATATTTTTGACATGGCAAAAACACAGATTGAGAAAAAGAAATAAAAGTGCTATAATATACTTGAGATATAAGTCCAAACTTTTTTAGAAACTATAAAGATATAGAGAAATATATTGAGGTTAATGCTATGTCAAAAGAAAAAATAAAAGTATACCTCTACACAAGAGTATCTACATCAATACAGATAGATGGCTATTCTTTAGAGGCACAAAAATCAAGAATGAAGGCTTTCGCTCTTTATAATGATTATGAAATTGTTGGAGAATACGAAGATGCAGGAAAGTCTGGAAAATCTATTGAGGGAAGAATACAGTTTACTCGCATGATGGAAGATATAAAATCCGGAAAGGATGGAGTATCTTTTGTTCTTGTGTTTAAGCTGTCAAGATTTGCAAGAAATGCTGCTGATGTTTTATCAACTCTACAAACAATGCAAGATTTTGGAGTCAATTTGATTTGTGTTGAGGATGGGATTGATTCATCTAAAGATGCAGGTAAATTGATGATTTCAGTTTTATCAGCTGTGGCTGAAATTGAAAGGGAAAATATTCGTGTTCAAACGATGGAAGGGCGTATTCAAAAGGCAAGAGAAGGCAAATGGAATGGAGGGTTTGCTCCTTACGGTTATCAACTGATTGATGGGAAATTGATAATCAATGAGGAAGAAGCAGTTGCGATACGAACTATTTTTGATCAGTATGTAAATACAACCATTGGAGCCAATGGACTTTCTAAATACTTAGAAAATCATGGTATAAGAAAAATTCCAAGACAAAATGGGAAAAATCCATTGTTCGACGCAGGTCTTATAAGAAAGATATTAAAAAACCCTGTATATAACGGGAAAATAGCCTTTGGAAGAAGAACTTTAGAAAAAGTTCATGGAACAAGAAATGAATATAAGCAAGTTGAACAAGATGAATATTTAATAGCTGAAGGTATTCATGAAGCTATAATTTCTGATGAGCTATGGCAAGCAGCTCAAGTTAAGTTAAAATCTCAAGCAAAGAAATATGAGCATGTGAATAAAGGGAAAGATACACGCACACATCTGCTTTCAGGAATTGTAAAATGTCCAATATGTGGAGTGGGAATGTTTGGAAACAAGTGTATTAAGAAAAAGAAAGATGGTACAAAGTATAAAGATTTTTATTACTATGGCTGTAAACATAGGCATATGATAAGAGGTCATAAATGTACTTACAATAAACAAATCAGAGAAGAATTGTTAGATGATGCAGTTGCTGAGGTAATTATAAAGATAGTAAGCAATCCCAAATTTGCTTCTATGATGCAAGAAAAAATTAACATGAAGGTAGATACCTCTGAAATAGAAAAAGAGATAGATAATTACCAGAAAGAATTGAGGAAGAGTCATTCTACGAAATTTAAGCTAATTGAGGAAATAGATAATTTGGATGCTGATGATAAGCACTACAAACGAAGAAAACAAGACTTAGACGATAGACTTTATCGTATGTATGATAAGATTGAAGACTTAGAATCATTGTTAATTGATGCGAAAGCAAAGAAACAAACTATTGAAGCTGAGAAACTTACAGGAGATAACATATATAAGATTTTGATCTATTTTGATAAACTTTACAAGGTAATGAATGATGTAGAGCGTAGACAGTTAATTACAGCTTTGATTTCTGAAATTCAAATTTATGAAGAGAAGCAACCAAATGGACAATGGCTAAAATCCATTACTTTTAAGCTACCTATCATTGATGAGGATCTAAATATAAGTTTGGACAATGATGAGCATGTTGAGACAATTGTGTTGCTTTCAAAACTAGATTCTAAGAAATATATTAGTGTAGAACTTCCGATGGATGATATGGATTTAACAAGTGCTGAAAGTAAGGCAACATATAAACAAATTCAAAACTATGTTTTGGAAAAGTTTGGGGTTAAAGTATCTACTCTGTACATTGCACAAGTTAAGAAAAAGCATGGTTTAGAAGTTAGGGAACACTATAATATTTCAAAGAACGAGAACCAGAAAGTTCTACAGTGCTCAATTGAAAAGGAAGAAGCTATTTTGGATGCGTTGAAGCACTTTAAGATGTTGTAATATTAAAACAATAGGGGGGATTATAGACAGTGGCTAATATTGAAAGTATTAAACAAAAAATACTACAACTGGATGCAGGTTCATTTCAAAATCTTTGTGATTCTTATTTATATAAAACGGGCTATCCGAGTATAGTATCTCTTGGTGGAGAAGCAGGTACACGAAAGACCACTTTAGGTACACCTGATACATATTTTATTGCATCAAATGAAAAGTATGTTTTTGTTGAATACACAACTCAAAGGACAAACTTATTTGCAAAAATTAGGGATGACCTTGAAAAATGTCTTGATACAGCAAAGACAGGTGTTCCATATGACAAAATCTCTGAAATTATTTATTGTCATACTTCATCAAACCTTACACCCTTTCAAGATAGTGAAGTAAAAAAACTGTGTGAAGATGTTGGAGTTAAGCTTGTAATTATCGGAATTGATAAGCTTGCAGAAGATATATATCTTTTCCATCATAATCTTTCACGTGATTTTTTGGGAATATCAATAAGTACAGATCAAATTCAATCATATGATGAATTTATTAATAGTTACAATGCAAATAGAATGGCTGCTCCAATTGACACTAAATTTCTATTCAGAGAAAAAGAATTTCAAGATATCATCAATGCTTATCTTAAAGTGGATGTTGTTATACTTAGTGGTTCATCAGGTACGGGAAAAACACGTTTAGCTTTGCATTATGTAAAAAATCATGCAGATGCTAAGAATGAAAAGACTTACTGTATTCATAGTAATGCATTACCAATATACGAGGATTTAAAACTTTTTTTAGATAAACCAGGAGATTATTTTCTTTTTATTGATGATGCCAATCAATTGTCAGGACTGCAGCATATTATCCGATACGTTAGTATGAAACCAGAGGGATATAATGTAAAAATACTTATTACAGTAAGGGATTATGCACTTCAAAAAGTGATAAACGATGTTCGAGCAATCACTTCTTATGAAATTGTGAATGTAAATGTATTTTCAGAGAATGAGATTAAGGAATTACTTGAAACTTCATTGGGCATTTTGAATTCAGACTATCAAGAACGAATTATAAGAATTGCAGAAGGAAATGCTCGTATTGCTATACTTGCTGGGAAAGTAGCATGCAGTTCAAATCGTTTGGAGTCTATTGATGATGTGTCACAATTATATGAAGACTATTATGGTTCTAATTTAGAAAATAATCAATTTTTTATAGACAAAAATCTGTGTATAACTTCTGGTATAATTGCTTTTCTTGAAGCAATTCATTTAGATTATATTGATGCACTTTTACCAATTTTACAGGAAAAAGGGTTAAATCGAGATAGTTTCATTGAAAATATCCGTATGCTTCACGAGCGGGAGATTGTCGATATTTGTAATGATAAAGCTGTTCGTTTTTCTGATCAATGTTTGTCTAATTATTTGTTAAAATATATTTTCTTTGACAAAAAATTACTTAGTTTGTCGAAGATGATTAAAGCTTGCTTTTCAAGTTACAGAGAGAGAACTGTATCTTCTGTTAATACGTTACTTAATATTTTTAAAAATAAGGCACTTTTAAATTTTGCTGAGAAAGAAATAAAGTTATTATGGGATGAATTATCAACAGAAAAATCGCCAATCTTCTTTGAATTTGTAAAAGTCTTTTTTCGCATTAATCCTACGGAAACACTTTTGCTTTTGCAAAATGAAATTGAATCTGAAGAAAGAGTGATTTGTGAATGGATCGATATAGATACTGAAAAAAGAAAAAATTATCAACATGTGGAAAATGATATCATTAAAATTCTTGGTGGATTTGCAGATATGACTGATTTACCAACCGCTTGTGATTTGTTTTTTCAATATTATCTAAAGCGACCAGATTTATTTATGGAATTTTACCATGCAGTTAATATATATTTTGGTATTCAGAGGGCTTCTTTTCGTAATAGTTTTTACACTCAAATAACTTTTTTTGAAAAAATAATAGAATATTCAAATGATTGGAAACAAGAATTTATTGTAATAATTTTTTTGCAGATAGCAGAAGAATTTCTGAAGTTAAATTTTTCTCCAGCGGAGGAAGGACGAAAGAATGCAATAACCATATATCAGATTCCATTAACTATGTCTAAAGGTGTTGAAAAATATCGTGAGTTAATTTGGGAATCGTTAACTTCTTTGAGTAAAATTGAAAAGTATAGAGAAAAAGTTAGGGAAATTCTTAGTTCTTATGGTGGCATTATTGCCGATATAAGCATTCCTGTTTTACAATTTGATTTAAAATATATTGAATTAATTTTGAAGTTAAATTTTCCACCAGATAAATTGGCAAATTACCTTTTAGCAGACAAAATAGTGCAAGTTTTTAGCAGAATGAATTATTATTGTGAATCCTTGTTTTCTGAATATTTTGAAGGAGAGAGCTTTCAATTATATTGTCTTCTTAAAGGACCAGATTATAAAGAAACTGGTTATGAAGAAAATAGAAAACAAAAGCAGCAATCAATTAATCATTACACTTTGAATTGTGATTTACAGATATTTAAGAAGTTAATTGATGTTTGCAACGGTATTTCTGAGCTAGATAACCATTCATATTGGGAGGTCGGTGAAGGATTAGGCATTGCCTTTGATGCTATTTCCGATAAAGCAGATTTGTATGTTGATGCAATTAAATATTATATCAAAAACGATACACCAAACAATTTACATCCATACCATCTAGTAGACAATTTATTTTCATTATTATCCGATTCAGAAGTGTATGAAATTATTATTAGTGAAGAATATAGTCAGAAAAATGCTTGGACATATGCATATTATCATGAATTACCGCCGGGATTAATTACAGAAAAACATTTACAAGGGCTTTATGATTTTTTGAAAGATACTTCTGACAGATATATTACCTCATCATCAATGCGTGATGTAGATTTTCTGGATAAGTATAATGCAATAGATGAATTAGCATTAATAGAAGGTTGCAAAATTATTTTGGATAAAAAAGAGTATTCCTCTTTTATCGTGGATATTTATTTTGGCTTGTTATTTAATTATCATCATAATACACCAAGGGAAGTGATTCAGAAATTTAATTGTAATTTAGAATTGCTTGAAGAAATATACTATGCTATGTTGTCATATGATAAACATCATGATTATGACGGACAATTTTTGAAGGAAATATATTCGGTTAGACCTTCTATACTGGACAAGTATATAGATTATTTAATAAATAGTGACTCTTTTAGTGACCATCAAGAAAAGCATTGTTGCTTTTTTGATTTGGACGATTTTGTAGAAATATATAATAAAATCTTTGAGCAGTTGATAAGAAACCGTCAATATTCTAGGTTGTCAGTACCGTATTTTTTAGAATCTTTATTATTGCCAAAGCAAAATGAGAAAAAGCTGTTAGAAAGACAAGATATGTGGATTCGACAATGTATTCAACGATTCTTCAATGATGAAGCAAAAATGTATTGCCTATTTTCAGTTGTGTCAAAATTAGAGTTCAAAAGAAAAAAAGAGTATATCTTGCTCTTTCTTAAGAATAATCCGTTGTTCGAAGACTTTGAAAAAATACCATTAACACCTACTTCTTGTAGTTGGTCAGGTAGTGCAGTACCTATGTATTCAGCTTGGATTGGATTTCTCGAATCATTGTTACCAAATTTTATAGGTTTAAAGTGGATAAAACATAAAAACTATATTGAAACAAAAATTGATGATTTACAAAAACAAATCGAAGCGGAGCAGATAGACGAGATTTTAAGAGGATGATTTATAAATACAAAAAGACTGTATAAATATATAAGTAAAACTATCTGTGAATTGACATTTCATGATGGTTTAACCTACAAATAAAAACAAATTTATCTAAATCTTATTTAAGGTTTAAAAAACATTATGGATGTTGGAGATGTTATTAAGACTGGTTTGGACAATGGTGAGCATGTCGAGTGTGTTGCTCTGCTAGTCAAGGAAGATATAAAATAGTTAGGAGAAAGGGTATAAAAAAGGTTATCTAGAAGGTAATTAGAGCGTAATAGTAAAAATGTGGAGGAGAATATGGAAAAGAGTACAGAAACTATTGAAGATATTTTAGAGGCATATCAACAAGCTGATGATGATGCAACAGAAATTTTATCTTATATTAATTCTATTTCTAAACCAGTGGAACTAAAAGAATCATCCTTACCCTCATTGGTTAAAAATCTCGAAAATAAGGAATCAGATGTTACAAAAAAATATATGAGTTATGCATCCATAGTCGGGGAACGGTCGCAGCAGCAGTAGGAACTTCAGTTACCACAGGAATGTTTTCCAGCGGGCTAGCTACTGGAGGGGCAATGGCAGTTGGCGGACTGGGATTAGGAATGATTACTGGATTAAATATTGTATCGATTCCAGCATTGGCATTGCCACTCGCATTAAAAATGTTAAGGAATGCAAAAGTAAAAAGATATCAAAAAGATAACCAAGAATCAATGAGGCAGAAGAAGAAACTTGAAGAAGGAAAAAAGAAACTTACCATTTGGATTTCTAATTTACAACAGCGTGTAACAGAATTAGATGAAATAATGCATAAAGATATGAGTAATAAATTCACTGAATACAAAGAAAAAACAAAGAAATTTGCACAAGATATTTCAATACAGATTGATGATTTTCTTAATGTAGATGTAAATAAGAGAATTTTGAAATATAACGAAGTTATTTTGAAGCAGTATAAATTACAAAAAGACTTGGAAGAAAAAGTAGATTTTTTGTTTGATGCATATAATAAAATGCATGCTGAAAAACAAGAGTTAGAAAGGCAGATAAATTGTTTAGTCAAACTCTTGAATGCTATAAATTGTCCAGCATCTGTAATCAATAAGGCCTTGAATGAGGAGACATAAATATGATTTCGTATAGAGAAAAAGAGATGATAATGGTCATGAAATTTATGGCTGATCATTCTAGTGATTTTGCAGAACAGCGTATGGATACTCATAAGAAGATGACTGGTAGCGAAGCGGTTGTCGAATCAATTAATATACTTCCTGAGATATCGAATTATGCCTCTTTAGTAGAGTATGTTAACAGCCAAGGGTATGATACGATTTTAAGAATGGAAGATTTATTATCTGAGGAGGATGGCTCAACTTGAGAAAGAATACGATGATATTGAAAGTAAATTCAAAAGTCTAACAGGTTTGAATAAAACAGATGTTCTTTTTATTTTTATTGCAGTAGTATTGCAAATGATTCGTCAATTCTTACAACCCTCTGTTAATTTTGATGCATTCAAAAGTAAGAAGAATAGACCGTCACACAATACTACCGCTGATGAGGCTAAGAAATCTGTATATGATAAGGATAAAGCAAGTACCATGAAGAATAAGGCGGAGAGCGACAAAACAAAGGACTCAAGATATTATCATGCCTCAGTTCAAGAAATAGCAGATATAAATCATGTTCCATACGATGTGGTGAGTGGTACAAAAAAAATTTAATGTGAAGCTTAGCGGAACGAATCATAGAGCCAAGACATTAGGACATGATCCTTGGTTGGGTTATTTATTTGGAACTTGTAATATTTTAACAAATACTATGTCACTTGGAAAAGACAATGCATTTCGTACATTACATGTAGGAAAGGACACATCGGGTAAGCTAGCTGCTATAGCTGAGGCAAATCCGATAAAGATGTTTGAATATACGGTAAAAAGATATAAAGAATCAAAGGCAACAATAGGTATAGCATTTATTAAGAAAGCCTACCATATTAAATCTGACGAGTATTCGAAAGAAGGATTAAGCTTACCATTTTTGCAGTTGTTGGTAGATTCGGATATTATCAAGGAATTATGTGAGTCAGGAATAGACTATGCGAAATTGGATTTTTTGGGATCAGTCGGAGTTCAGACAGCATTAGCAGAGATGATTAATTACGTAATTTCTGTTGCTCACAGAATTACGATTATTTGCGAAGAAAATAAAAAGAATAACGAAACGATAACTAAAGATCAGTTACTTCAATCACTAAAGAAAAATGTAACTTTACATGAAGTGAGAACAAGAAAAGTTATTATAATTTCTGAAAGCATAGCGTCTTTGGTAAATGCTGGTATTGTACTTATTGCAGTAAAGAGAGGAGCTGGAGATTTGGTGAAAAAGGTTGATATTGGGGGATATATTTCAACTATTTTTCACTTGTTTAATGATATTAGATTTATTACAAGATAAATTGCAATAAAAAGTGCAACGTTTACTCGTACTCATCCACTAGAGCTTC
>OGTD01000116.1_pt1 | contig 55920 bp, 49 predicted proteins | sample 1574421 | NCBI WGS metagenome assembly OGTD01 (sample SAMN03295820, study PRJEB24534) | human gut metagenome | isolation source: fecal sample 1 from infant 3 | host: Homo sapiens | place: USA: Pittsburgh, PA | collected 2014-07
CTTTTATCATTTGAGGATGAGGTTTATCAGGTTGAGTGGAAGACGTTGAGGGAATTATGTGATGTACGTGATGGTACACATGACTCCCCAGTTAAACAAAGTTTTGGAAAATATTTAATTACTTCAAAGAATGTTAAAAACGGGTCAATAACCTTTGAAGATGCTTATTACATTAGTTATGAAGATTTTGAACAAATCAATAAACGCAGTAAAGTTGATGTTGATGATTTACTTTTTACGATGATTGGAACAGTTGGTGAAATTGCTCATATCACTGATGAACCAAATTTTGCCATAAAAAACGTGTCTTTAATTAAACCTGCAGATAGAACTTTAGCTCGCTATTTATTTCACTACTTACAGTCAACAGAGGCTAAAAAATATATTGCTGAAAATAAGAGTAAAGGTAGTCAAGTTTTTTTAGCACTAGGAAAGATAAGGAATTTCCCTATCCCTTATGTTAGTAAAACTATCCAATCTCGTATTGTCCAAGTCCTTGATAACTTTGACAAGGTTTGTAACGACTTAAATATCGGACTTCCCAAGGAGATAGAACTGCGTCAAAAACAGTACGAATATTTTCGAGAAAAACTCTTGACATTCATCGCCGAAGGCGAGTACACTGAGAGTAGAGTAGAGTAGAGTAGAGTAGAGGAGTGGGACAACTCTGCAATTATCAAACTTTTACAGTGGGTGTTTGGCCCAATTCGAGTGGAGTTGGGACAAGTTGTCAATTTACAACGCGGGAAACGTCTTGTGAGACAACAATTAGCTACTACAGGAAGTTTTCCAGTTTATCAAAACAGTTTGACGCCCTTAGGATATTATACTGAATCAAACAGAGTGAAAAATACTAGCTTTGTAATTTGTGCAGGGGCGGCTGGTGAAATTGGGTATAGCGCTATGGACTTTTGGGCAGCAGATGATGTCTACACATTAGAGACGTCAGATAATATTTCTGATAAATTTATGTACTATGTCTTGTTAAGTAAGCAAGATAGACTCAAATCGCAAGTTCGAAAGGCCAGTATTCCGAGATTATCTAAGGATGCTATTGATAAAATTACTTTTTACTTACCATCCCTTACAGAACAAGAAAGAATTGTCTCTATACTTGATAAATTCAACATCTTAACTCACTCTCTTTCTGAGGGTCTTCCTAAAGAGATAGAACAGAGACAGAAACAGTATGAGTATTGGAGAGAACGATTATTAAACTTTACTAGATAAATTCTTTAATCATTTTGAGATAGAATCTCAATTAAAACAAAAAAGGAAGCATACTATGGTTGATTATTCAAAAGTACATGAAGTAATTGCGGAAACAAATGAAGGGATTCTCTTGGCTGAGTATCAACCAGAGTATCGCACAGATAGAGAATATCAGTCAGAGGTTGACCTAGAAAATCAGTTGATTTCTGATTTGGTTAATTATCTTAACTACGAGCGACTAGATATTCATACACCTGCTGAGCTCTTAGCTAATGCTAAGGTTCAGATTGAAGAGCTTAATAAGGTAACCTTTACGGAGACTGAGTGGAATCGCTTTGTAGTGGAGTATTTAGACTGTCCCAATGAAGGGATGGTTGAAAAAACACGAAAAATCCAAGAAAATCATATCTATGACTTTGTCTTTGATGATGGACGGATTAAGAATATTTTCATCCTTGATAAGAAAAATATTCATAACAACAGCATGCAGATCATCAACCAAGTGACGCAAGTGGGGAGTCATACCAACCGTTATGATGTGACCATTCTAGTAAACGGCCTTCCGTTAGTTCAGATTGAATTAAAGAGACGAGGGGTTAGTCTGCAAGAAGCCTTTAATCAGGTTCACCGTTATAGCAAGGAAAGCTTTAATAGCGAAAATTCTTTATACAAATACATTCAGATTTTTGTCATTTCGAATGGCACTTATACACGCTACTTCGCAAATACAACAGCTCAAAATAAAAATCATTATGAGTTTACTTGTGAATGGGCAGACCGTAAAAATAAAACAATTCACGATCTTGAGGATTTTACTGTTACATTCTTGAGCAAGCGAGTCCTCCTGGAGGTATTGACTAAGTATTGTGTTTTTGACGCTGATAATACCTTGCTCATCATGCGCCCTTATCAGATAGCTGCTACGGAGAGTATTTTGCGAAAGATTCATTCATCTAATGAAATGAAGACCTTTGGCACTATCAATGCTTGTGGCTATATTTGGCATACGACGGGGTCAGGAAAAACTTTGACCAGCTTTAAGGCTGCACGCTTGGCGACAGAGTTGGACTACATTGACAAAGTGATTTTTGTGGTTGATAGAAAAGACCTTGACTATCAAACCATGAAGGAATATCAAAAATTCCAACCGAATTCAGTCAATGGTAGCAACAATACCAAAGAACTCCAACGCAGTATCGAAGAAAATGATGATCGAATCGTTGTCACAACAATTCAAAAGCTAAATAAATTTATAACAGCAAATCCAAATCATGAAATCTACAGTAAAAAATGTGTTTTGATTTTTGACGAGTGTCATCGCTCCCAGTTTGGGAAGGCGCAGAAGCGCATTAAAAAGGCCTTTAAACAGTACGCCTTGTTTGGATTTACAGGAACACCGATTTTCCCAGAAAATAGCTTGACGGGTGAAACGACACAAGAAGTTTTTGGAGAACAACTTCATAACTACGTTATCACAGATGCTATTCGAGATAAAAAAGTATTGAAGTTCAAGGTTGACTATAACTATATCAAGCCTGAAATCAATAAATATAGAGATGCAGAAAAGGCAGTCGGTCAAGAGATTGATGAGAAGAAACTCAAAAAGATGGAGAAGGAACTCCTTTTGCATCCAGAGCGGATAGCGACCATCACTGAGTACCTGTTGAGAGTTTATAATGACAAGACGCATCGAAATCAACACTATGCTCATAAGCAAAAGCAACTGTTTGGATTTAATGCCATGCTAGCTGTACAAAGTATTGAAGCAGCAAAATTATACTATGAAGAACTCCAGCGACAACAAGCAACTTTACCAGAAGCTAAACGCTTGAAAATTGCAACCATCTTTAGCTTTGCGCCAAACGAAGAACAGTCTGCTTATGGGGAAATTCAAGACGAAGAGCTAGAACCTCAAGATACAGCTATGCCTTTATCTTCTAAAGAGTTCCTTTCTAGAGCAATTGACAACTATAATCACATGTTCAAGACCAACTTCTCAACCGATGGGAAAGAGTTTCAAAATTATTATCGTGACCTTTCTAAACGAGTTAAGTCTAAGGAAGTTGATTTACTGATTGTAGTAGGGATGTTCTTGACGGGATTTGATGCTCCAACTATGAATACTCTCTTTGTAGATAAAAACCTACGTTATCATGGTTTGATTCAAGCCTTTTCAAGAACTAATCGCATTTTTAATAAAGTGAAACCTTTTGGGAATATTGTTTGTTTCCGTGATTTAGAAAAGGCTACGCAAGAAGCTATTAAGACTTTTGGAGACACCAATAAGCTTGAAATCATCTTAGAAAAAAGTTTTAGCGAATACATGGATGGTTTCGTGGATCAAGTAACGGGTATTGAGGTCAAAGGATATACTGCGGTTTGTCAGGAAATTCTGGAAAGATTCCCGAATCCGCAAGAAATTGAAACAGAGCATGAGAAAAAAGAGTTTGTTAAGTTATTTGGTGAGTTGTTGAAGCTTGATAATGTTCTTCGAAATTATGACGAATTCCAAGAGATTGAAAAACCAATTTCAGAAGGTTATCTTCAAGATTTGAAGAGTGCTTATGTGGAAATTCGAGATGAATTCTTAAACCTTAAAAACTATGAAAAGAGCAAAGATTTAGAGCTTGACCTTTCAGATGTTGAATTTGAAATTGAACTCTTAAAAACAGATGAGATTAATCTAGATTATATTCTGGCATTGATTGTTGAAAAATCTAAGAATTCTGAGTCCAAAGAGGCAATGAAAGCAGAAGTTAGTCGTGTGATTCGTTCTAGTATTGATATTCGTGCCAAAGAAGAGTTGGTTATTGGATTTATCAATGATACTGATTTAGCGAATCTGAAAGATCATGATGAGATTATCAATGCTTTTTATGCTTATGGTAAGGAGTGTAAGGCAAGAGCTATCCATGAGTTGGCTGAGTCTGAAAAGCTAGTAGATGGCTATCAATTATTCATTGATCGGGCGATTCAACGTGGATATGCGGAAAATAGTGGAACAGATTTGGATGAAATCATTCCACCAACCTCTCGTCGTAAGGGAGCTCGAGAGTTGAAAAAACACCAAATTCTTGTTAAAGTTCAGCACTTAGTTGAGATTTATAAAGGTATTTAATAGAATAAACAACATGTGACAAGAGAAAAGTAAATTTATAAAAGGAGGTCATTGTGTTAGCGATTGAAGAGATTAAAACAGTAAATGTGACAAATTTACCTAATCTGACAATTTTGACTGGTGATGATACAGGGCAATTTGAATTGATGAAATCACAATTTTTACGTCAAATTCAATATGATGCTGCAGATTTAAATATGGCTTACTTTGATATGAAAGAAGCCGTTTATCCAGATGTGGAGATTGATCTAGTGAGTTTGCCCTTCTTTTCTGAAGAGAAGATCGTCATTTTGGATCATTTTTTGGATCTGACAACAACTAAAAAACGCTATTTGACGGATGATGAGCTAAAATCTTTTGAGCAATATTTGGAGAATCCTGCAGATACAACGAAATTGGTCATTTTTGCAGAAGGGAAGTTGGACAGCAAACGACGAATTGTAAAGCTGCTCAAACGGGATGGCAAAGTGTTTGAAGCAAGTGAGCCCAAAGAACAAGAATTACGCACCTACTTTAGTAAGCAAGTTCAAGAACAGGGGTTAGAACTTCGTTCGCAAGTTTTAGAAGAATTGCTTATTAAGTCTGGTTTCGATTTTAGTGAAATCAGCAAAAACCTAGCTTTTTTAAAGGACTATAAAAAAGATGGCATCATTACAAGTGATGACATTGCTGAAGCGATTCCAAAGACTTTGCAGGACAATATTTTTGACTTGACTCAGATGATTTTGCAGCAAAATGTTGATGCGGCAAGAAGCCTGGTGCGAGACTTGACATTGCAAGGTGAAGACGAAATCAAGTTGATTGCGATTATGCTGGGACAGTTCCGCATATTTGCACAAGTGAAAATCCTCTTTGAAAATGGACGTAATGAAAGCCAAATTGTAGCAGATTTGTCTAGTTATTTGGGACGAAAGGTGAATCCCTTTCAAATTAAATATGCTTTGCGTGATGCGCGTTCTCTACAGCTTGATTTTCTGAAAAAAGCACTTGCTTGCTTGATTGAAACAGATTACCAAATCAAGTCTGGAGTTTATGAGAAAGGTTACCTCTTTGACTTGGCTTTATTAAAAATTGCTACCCACAACTTATAAGCAAATAAGTTGAAAATTTTGTTGGTCTACGTTATCATTTTCATATAAAATGAAAAAGGGGAACAAACCAATGGCAATTATTTTACCTGATTTACCTTATGCTTACGACGCTTTGGAGCCATATATTGATGAAGAAACAATGCACTTGCATCATGACAAACACCACAATACTTATGTCAATAATGTAAATGCGGCTCTGGCAAAACACCCTGAAATCGGTGAGGATTTGGAGCAACTTTTGTCAGATGTAGAAACCATTCCAGCGGATATTCGTCAAGCTGTTATCAATAACGGTGGTGGTCATCTCAACCATGCTCTTTTCTGGGAATTGATGACACCAGAAAAGACAGAGCCGTCAGCAGCATTAGCAGCAGACCTTGAAGCAACATTTGGTTCATTTGAGGACTTCAAAGCAGCATTTACAACAGCTGCAACAACTCGTTTCGGTTCAGGCTGGGCTTGGCTAGTGGTCAATCCAGACGGCAAATTAGAAGTGACTTCAACTGCTAATCAAGACACACCAATCTCTGAAGGAAAGACACCAATTTTAGGAATTGATGTTTGGGAACATGCCTACTATGTGAAATACCGCAATGTTCGTCCAGATTACATCAAAGCCTTCTTTTCAGTCATCAACTGGAACAAGGTCAATGAATTGTACGTAGCAGCAAAATAAGGTGTGCAATGAGATAGAAAAAACGAATCTGATAAGGTTCGTTTTTTCTGTTATAGTAAAATTACCTATAAATTTCTTCCAAATAAAACCAGATTTGTTGTTTGAGGAAATTCAGAGAATGATCATTTGTTCTGTCAATCACGCCAAAAACGAAATAATGATTTTTAAATAATAGCTCATAATCAATATTTTCTCCGACAATAATAATTTTTCCTCTTTGTAAAATGTCTTATCATATAAGACAATCTTCTGATGAGTAAAATCCTTAAACAGTCATTCGACATTATTGAGCAGTTTATCTTTGTAGTAATGAAAGAATGATTTTTTCGCAATGACACTCCTTACTCGTCCTTGCAAACCGTACTTCAAGATCTGGCTATCTTTTTTAGATACGGAAGCTTTTGCAGTGATTTTAAACAGGTTTCCCTGTTTTGTTTCAGTAGCAGAAGTGTCAATGCTGTTAATTTTACCGATAATAGTGATTGTCTGATTTCCAATTTTTTCTAAGATAAGTCGGGAAGTTTGTCCCTTTTTTAAATTGGTCATATAGGCTGAAGGCACGTAATAGGTGATAAGAACTTCTTTTGTTTTCGTGATATCTGGATAGATCTGAGCAATTTCTGTTCCTTTGGGGAGTAAAGACTTCCCTTTGAGCGCACTGCTGATATGAAGAATCCCTGTTTCGGGAGCAGTCAGTTGATTATTTTGAAGTTGAGCATTTGCTTGGTTCAATTGATTTTGCAAATCGGTAATTTGGGTCGAAAGGCTTGTTAACTGTTGGTCTGCTGTTTGGATAAATTGTGTGCGAAGCACCTCAATTTTAGTCGAAAGGCTATTATCATAGGTTGTTGCAGTTCCAGTACCAGCTTTTTGAATGTTTAGATTGGCTAGGGAAGATTTGAGGTTGGATATATTCGTATTAATCTGAGATAGGTATTGATTTGTAGTTGACGGATCAGGTTTGACTTGATATTCATTTTTATATAGGTTAAAGGTTGCTTGATGAGGATTATTTTGGGGCAAATTTGAAGCGTTGCTAGAAATGGCATGATACAGTTCATGATAATCATTCATTTGTTTTGTTAATTCGTTCATTTGATCATCAATAGCAGCAATCGTATGGTTGGTTAAAGAAGCTTGTTTACTAACTTCGGAATTATTTTTTGAAATGCCGATAGTTAAATCTTCTGATTGTTTGATAAAATTGTTAAATGTGTTGGCATAGCCAAACTCATCTTTGTTTGTAAAAAGATTTGTTCCCTGCTGTAAACTGTTCTTTAATGTTTCTAATTCTGCTTTTTGGCGCTGGTAAGTGGCAAGTTGCGTTTCAATGGCTGTTTGTTGGGAAGCTTCCATATTTTTTGCATATTGAACCAACAACTCTCCTTTGGTGACGGTCTTATTTTCAGCTAAATGATTGGTCAGAACCGTATTGTCACTGGTTGACTGAATCATGGCAATGACTTTCGTTGGTGTGATTTCGCCAATGGATTTGACAGTCACTTCTTTTTGCCCGACAAAGGAAAAGAGGACAAGAAATAGAACGAAGAATGCCAAAGGCAGAATGAGAACGGTCGCAAAGTTATGGTATCTTCGATGATAAAATTCTGCACTTTTAAACAGATTGGGATTCATAATTTACTCCTTATTTATTAAATAGATGATAATAAAAACCTTTTCTTCCTATCAATTCAGTATGAGAACCAGTTTCAATCACTTTTCCTTGGTCGAGGACAATAATCTGATTTGTACGCTTTGAGATGCTGAGACGATGAGCAACAAAAATAATGGTTTTGTCGGGTAATTTCATGAGATTATCAATGACTTTTTTCTCTGTTAAAACATCTAATCCACTCGTTGCTTCATCTAAAATGAGAATAGGAGATTTCGTCAGCAGAGCGCGTGCAAGTGCAATTCGTTGCCTTTGTCCACCAGATAATCCAGCTCCGTCAGACAATTCTGTCTGGTATCCCAGAGGCATTTGTTCAATGTCTGAGCGGATTTCTGCAATTTCACAAGCACGAAGAATGTCTGATTGAGAAACTGCTTGATTGGCTCCTAATGTGAGGTTTTCTAGAATGGAACCGCTAAAGATGTAAGCTTGCTGAGGCAGGTAGTTGATATATTGCCGAAGAACTTTCCTGTCAATCGTCTTGAGGTCATTTCCATTGAGGCGAATTTGCCCTTGATAAGGCTCATAAAAATGAACAATCATCTTAGCAAGTGTTGTTTTTCCCGAACCGCTGACGCCGACAAGACTAATTTTATCTCCCTTCTTGATAGTCAAACTAATATCTGATAAAGTATCTCGTCCAAATCCGTATTTATAGGAGACGTTATGGAAAGTAATATCTCCAGCTAAGAATTTTTTCTCCGTAAGGACTTGCTTGGTTTTGAATTCGGATTCTACCAGATAAACTTCATTCAGTCGATGATTGGCAACTTTAGCTGATTGCAGTTTGGTTTGAAGATTGATGATACTTTCAAGTGGACTGGTAAAGTATGAAAGGAGAGTATTGAAAGTAATCAGTTGACCAATTGAAATCTTTTGAGACATAGCCAAAGAGGCTCCGACCCAGAGAATGACCACATTCAAAATAAATTGTGCTCCTTGTTTGAGTACTGTCTGCATAATAGAATATTTACTTAATGTGAAAGTCTTATCCAGATAATCAACAAACTCGCTATCAATCTTTTGGTAACGGCTTTCTTCGCTGGTTAAAGATTTAATGGTTTCAATTCCGTTGATATCTTCGATAATGGTAGAATTTACCATAGCATTGCTTTGCATAACATCGTTATTCATTTTTTCAAAAGGCTTCATAAAAGCAAAAATAATGAGAGCGTAGATAGGAATTGCAAGCAAGGTGAGTAAAAAGAGATTGGCATTTTGCAGTAAAAGAACACTGCCGACAATCATCACAATGGACAAATCAAGAAAGAGAGACAGGATAGTTGAAGCTAGAGCATCAATAATGGAGTTGGCATCTGTAAAACGAGAAATAATCTCCCCAGTGCGTCTCGTCGCAAAAAAGGACATTGGTAATTCAAAAATATGCCGAATATAAGACAAAATCACATCAATTGTTAATCGTTGACTGAGCACTGTTAGCAGGTAGTCTCTTGAAAAACTCATCATTTGCTGTAAGATGTAGGCAATGATAAGCCCAATTGAAATAATCCCAAGAGTTGATTTCATCTGATTTGGGATGTATTCGTCCAAAACACCTTGCAGATAATAGGAGCCCACAATGTTGATGAGGGTCACGAGCAAACTAGCTAAGACAATATAAAAAATCAAAGAACGCTGTTTAAAGATGAGTGGTAAAAAGCTAGCAAGCCCGTTCTTCTTATCCTTATGAGGTTTATAGCTAGGTTTCGGTGCGAGAAAGATAGCAACACCAGTCCAATCTTTTGCAAATTGTTTTTTGCTAATCTTAGTTATTTTGACAGTTGGATCAGGATCACCGATAAGCAAGTGCTTTTTCTCGTTTTTATAAACGACATAATAGTGTTGAAGCTTGCCGTCTTTGTTGACATGTACGATGAAAGGATAGGGAAGCTTTTCTGTATCAAACAATGTCATATCTGCTTGGATTGGTCGGGTTTCAAAGCCCATTTCTTTTGCTGCTTTGACAATTCCAAGTGCAGTTGTCCCTTCTTTGTCTGTCTTTGCTAGCTCTCTCAAGTGTGCTAAAGAATAATTTGAACCATAGTATCTAGCAATGGAAGCCAGAGCAGCAATACCACAATCTCTAGCATCTATTTGCGGCACAAACGATTTTTTAAAATTCACTATAATGTTTTCCTTTCGTTTTGTAATGTTATTTTCTCAAAAAACGCAAGAAAAAGAGCATTTTAATCTTAAATGGTCGTTCTGATGTCTTAAATGGTTAAAAAATACCATTCAAGATGTCAAAGCTACTGTTTAAGAATTTAATGTTTACAAAACCAAGAAAATGGTTATATTTAAATTATGTTCAAGATAATTTCAATTGAACAATTTTAAAAGTCAATTTTATAAATTGAAAGAGGAAAATCTGATGGTAGAGATAAACTGGTTTTCAGGTGGCAAAGAGAGACGAGATGAAGCAGTCACTATTATTGACGAGCTACTTTCAAATTTGGCAAATCCTGATTTGAAGGAAGTCTTGTTATCTTATCGTGAAGAGTTGAAAAAGCAGGAAATAGCAACTCCATTTATATTAAGTCGTATGAATCTTGCTCTTTCTCAAAAGCTGATTGAGAAGAATATTCATTTATCAGAAGTTCAGTCTAATCAGTTGAAGAGATTAAGAAGTTTATCAAATATACGGTATATATTTTAACCTAGCTAATATAAACCTATATAAAAATGCATTAGAACACGAATAATAACTTTTTCATTGCTTCATATAGACAGTTTGATTTGTAACAGTAAATAGCAATCTCTTAGTGATATGATTAATTACGTCTGTGAAATGATGTACTGGAAACGTAAAAGATGAGATGATTAGAAAGTAGGAATATATGACTTATTTAAAGAAACTACAACTATGGATTTTAGGTGGCTTAATAGGAACCTTGCTTTTAGACTATTGGTCACACGATTTAAAGCAGCTTTATGCTATTGTTGCGACTTATGTGATGAGTTCAGTCTATACATTTATCTGCATAAAAATATTGAAGTTTAATGAGAGGCTCACATTGCTGTCGGCTGTTATGTTGTCGGTTGTAGTGATGATTGTTTGCTTATATTTTTTACCTCAATTTATCCTATAAAAATGGAAGACTTTTATTAAGGTAAGAATAAATCAAAAAGTGGAGAATACCATGAAAGTAATTTATAAAAATCAAGTAGCTAATGTTTGGAAAATTGGTAAGGAAACTGAACAGCCTGATTGGGTGAAAGCAGCTTTTGCTAAAAATTATTTGTATTGGTTGGATGATTATCTTCGGATTTTAATGGCAGGACTAAATCCTTCTACGCTAGAAAATTTAAAAATTGGCGCACTTGGAACAGTAGGCGGTGGATTTGCTGGTTATGGCATGTATGTGCTAGGGTATATTGATGATTATTTGGATGTAACCAATCACCGAGTCGTCTCTCAAAAAACATTTGAAAAAGAGTATCATGTTCAAGAAAATTTTAAAATAAATTGATTTTTTATCACTTTTTAGCAGACTAGCTGAGATAGTTTTACCATTCAAGGGATCAGAGCTATCATTTAGGATTTTTTTAAATGAACTAGAATTATTAGTTTATACTGTATATATACAATAAAGGAAGTTGAAAATAGTTAATGATTCTGTTTATCATATCTTGTTATTTTTTTATTCTTCCTATATAATGAGGTATATAAGTTAGGAGAAGTGCGTGAGTAAAAAGACAATAATTCTTTGTTTGATTGGTTGCTTTATGATGTGTGGTGTGTTGGTGTTAAGTGCTGTGCACTTTGGGCAAGCTAGAAAGCCACATCATACGAAGGTAGCTAAAAGTTACACAGTTAGTCAAGAAAAGAAAAAAAGTCCGTCAAAAGAGTCGAAACCAGCAACTACTCGTGTTCCAACAAAAAGTATGGAAGAAAAGCAGAAAGTCATGGAAGTTGATTTGCCGGTAATGGGAGCTTATGGTTTGTATTATGATTATGCCAATCTAAATTTGGTTCAAGTCGTACAGGCGTATCTAGATGAGATGGGAATTGATCATTCACAAGTTGCATTTTCTTATAAGGATTTAACGAGTGGGCAAACCTATGCTATGAATGAGACACAGCCGATGACAGCAGGATCAACTTACAAATTGCCATTAAATATGTTGGTCGTTGATGAGGTAGAAAAGGGAAATTTATCACTAACCGAGCGGTTTGATATTACACATACTCGCTATGAATATATCGGTGAACACAATAATTACGTAGCGGCAATTAATGGGGAAATGAACATTCCTGAGATGCAGGAATACTCTCTTCTCTATTCTGAAAATACACCTGCTTATGCTTTAGCGGAACGCTTAGGTGGCTTGGATAAAGCCTATACGATGTATCAGCGCTATGGAAAAGGAAGGGGCGAGATTAAGACAATCAACCAACAGAATCAAACAACGACGGATTATTATATTCAGGTATTGGATTATCTTTGGAAACATCAGGAAAAATATAAAGATATTTTGTATTATATCGGTGATTCTTTTCCAAATGAATACTATAAACGATATGTAAGAGACATTCCAATCTACCAAAAGCCAGGTTATGTTGCAGAGGCATTAAATGTAGACGCAGTTGTGTGTGAGGGAAAGCCTTATTTGATTGCCCTTTATACAGCAGGACTGGGAGGAACGACTTCAGAGAGTGATGAAATCAGCGGTGTTGGTATTACGCAAGTTGGGCAATTGGCCTATGTCATCAATGAATGGCATCGAGTGAATATGAATTAAGATACATATATTTATGTGGCAAAGGACACGTTGTAAAAAGAACAAATTTCAGAAAAATGTAAGGGCTCTCTTTAAGATTGAAGCCCTTTTGTGTTATAATAAGAGCAGAATGTAAAAAAAGGATCACAAGGATATCATGATTAACAAAGAGCATTATCGTTACATTAGGGAACATCCTGCTTTTGAAAATTTACCAGTTGAATATTTTGATAAAATAGCGGTTGAGATTCAATTTCGTAAAGTACCAAAAGGACAAATTATTTTCTTTTCTGGAGACAAACGAGAGCGACTTTTTTTGATTTATAAAGGCTATGTTCGGATTGAACAGTACGACCAGACAGATTCATTTAATTACATTGATTATGTGAAAGAAAATACCATGTTTCCTTATGGTGGTATGTTTGAAGATAAAGATTATCATTATTCTGGGATTTCTGTGACGGATTTAGAATACTTTTCGATTCCTGTTGACTTGTATGAATATTATTCTAAGCAAACTATAAAGCAAACGTTATTCATTACACATAAGTTATCGAATATTTTGCGTTTCCATGAATTACGCTTGCGAAATTCTGTTTTAGCGAGTGCGACAGAGCGAGTTATCCAAGCGATTTCTATCTTGTGTATTGATTTTTGCCAAGATAGAGATGATATTCCTTTTGCACTTAGTATGAAAGAACTAGCTAAACTAGGTGCAACTACTCGTGAAACAGTTAATCAAGTGTTGAAAAAATTAACAGAAGAAAACATTATTCAATATCATCGTAAGAAACTTATCTTTTTGAATAAAGAATACTTTTTAAAATATTTTGAAGATATGTAATGCAAAAGAGGGCGAATTGTAGTAGAAAACGCAATTTCTTGCCCTCTTTTTCATTTAGACAAATATGAGCTTAAGAATTTGATTAATTTCTAAAAAATAATTATTCATAAAACCAATAAAATGCATAAAATATTTATAGAAAGCGTTTTATTTTGAAATAATATTAGAATTTCTTTTAAAAAAAGCAAAGGATTTGGCATTTTGAATGTACAATTGATTGTGAAAGCGCAAACAAAAGATATTACAATATAACATGTAAATAGAACTTAAGGAAACTTAAGTCACAAAGAAAAAGAGGAGGACATAAGATGTCTACACATCCTATTCATGTTTTCTCAGAAATAGGAAAACTGAAAAAAGTTATGCTACATCGTCCTGGTAAAGAGTTGGAAAACTTGATGCCGGATCACTTGGAACGTCTGCTTTTTGACGATATTCCATTTTTGGAAGACGCTCAAAAAGAACATGATGCTTTTGCAGACGCTCTTCGTAAAGAAGGTATTGAAGTTCTTTACCTTGAAAAGTTGGCCGCTGAATCATTGACTTCTCCAGAAATTCGTAACGAATTTATTGAAGAATATCTTGATGAAGCAAATATCCGTGGGGCACAAACCAAAGTTGCCATTCGCGACATTCTTCATGGTATAGAAGACAACCTTGAATTGGTTGAAAAGACAATGGCAGGTTTCCAAAAAGCAGAATTGCCAGAAATTCCTGAAGAAGCTAAAGGCTTGACAGACTTGGTAGAATCCGACTATCCATTTGCTATTGACCCAATGCCAAACTTGTACTTCACACGTGACCCATTTGCTACAATTGGTAATGCTGTGTCATTGAACCATATGTACTCAGATACACGTAATCGTGAAACACTTTATGGTAAATATATTTTCAAATACCATCCAGTATATGGTGGCAATGTTGAATTGGTTTATAACCGTGAAGAAACAACTCGTATCGAAGGTGGAGATGAACTCGTTCTTTCTAAAGATGTCCTTGCAGTAGGTATTTCACAACGTACAGACGCAGCATCTATTGAAAAACTTTTGGTTAATATCTTTAAGAAGAATGTTGGCTTCAAGAAAGTGATTGCATTTGAATTCGCTAATAATCGTAAATTCATGCACTTAGATACAGTCTTCACAATGGTTGACTATGACAAGTTCACGATTCACCCAGAAATTGAAGGCGACCTTCGCGTTTACTCTGTTACTTATGAAAATGAAAAACTTCATATTGCAGAAGAAAAAGGCGATTTGGCTGAATTGTTAGCTAAGAATCTTGGTATTGACAAAGTTCATTTGATTCGTTGTGGTGGTGGAAATACTGTTGCTGCTGCTCGTGAACAATGGAACGACGGTTCAAATACCCTTACAATTGCACCAGGCGTGGTAGTGGTATATGACCGTAACGTTGTTACAAATAAGATTCTTGAAGAATACGGACTTCGTTTGATTAAGATTCGCGGAAGTGAATTGGTTCGCGGTCGTGGTGGACCTCGTTGTATGTCAATGCCATTTGAACGTGAAGAACTTTAAGATTAGAAAGAGGAATAATTAGAATGACAAACTCAGTGTTCCAAGGACGTAGCTTCTTGGCAGAAAAAGATTTTACACGTGCAGAATTAGAATATCTTATCGGTTTAGCAGCTCATTTGAAAGATTTGAAAAAGCGCAATATTGAACATCATTACTTAGCAGGTAAAAATATTGCTCTCTTGTTTGAAAAAACTTCAACTCGTACTCGTGCAGCTTTTACAACAGCAGCGATTGACCTTGGTGCTCATCCAGAATACCTAGGAGCTAACGACATCCAACTTGGCAAGAAAGAATCTACTGAAGATACTGCTAAAGTATTGGGACGTATGTTTGATGGAATTGAATTCCGCGGATTCAGCCAACGCATGGTAGAAGAATTAGCAGAATTCTCAGGTGTTCCTGTATGGAATGGTTTGACAGACGAATGGCATCCAACTCAAATGTTAGCTGACTATTTGACAGTTCAAGAAAACTTTGGTCGTTTGGAAGGCTTGACTCTTGTCTACTGTGGTGACGGACGCAATAACGTTGCAAACAGCCTTCTTGTAACAGGTGCTATCCTTGGTGTGAATGTGCACATCTTCTCTCCAAAAGAACTCTTCCCAGCTGAAGATATCGTGAAATTGGCAGAAGGATATGCGAAAGAAAGTGGCGCACATGTCTTAATTACTGACAATGCAGATGAAGCTGTTAAAGGTGCAGATGTCCTTTACACAGACGTTTGGGTATCTATGGGTGAAGAAGACAAATTTGCAGAACGTGTAGCTCTTTTGAAACCTTACCAAGTAAATATGGACTTGGTTAAGAAAGCTGACAATGAAGATTTGATCTTCTTGCACTGCTTACCAGCTTTCCATGATACAAATACTGTCTATGGTAAAGATGTTGCTGAAAAATTCGGCGTTGAAGAAATGGAAGTAACTGACGAAGTATTCCGCAGCAAATACGCTCGCCAATTTGACCAAGCTGAAAACCGTATGCATACTATTAAAGCAGTTATGGCAGCAACTCTTGGTAATCTTTATATTCCAAAAGTATAATTTAAAACCAAAACCGTTTACCAACAGCTATGAGGGCTGCGACTAATAGCTTTAGTCCAGTCCTCATTTTTGATAGTGCTCGTGTTCATTTTAGTATGATGTTAATAGAGGAAAAAGGCGATAGAACAAACAACCGTAATTACTGATGCAGTCACTCTCAGAGAAATGTAGTCTGAGACAATGCTATTCTAACCTCATTCCTACGTTTGTTGCAGCTGGATTCTATCTTGGACTACTAAAATGAAATTGAAACACTATAATGAGAAAACTCTAAGGAGGCTAATTATTTATGGCAAATCGTAAAATCGTTGTGGCTTTGGGAGGGAATGCCATCCTTTCATCTGATCCGTCAGCAAAAGCACAACAAGAAGCATTAGCAGAAACAGCAAGTCATCTTGTAAAATTGATTAAAAATGGTGACGACTTGATTATCACTCATGGAAATGGACCGCAAGTTGGAAATCTTTTATTGCAACATTTAGCGGCAGATTCTGAAAAAAACCCAGCGTTTCCGCTTGATTCGCTTGTTGCGATGACAGAAGGAAGTATCGGCTACTGGTTGCAAAATGCTCTTCAAAATGCTTTACGTGAAGAAGGTATTGAAAAAGAAGTGGCTTCTGTTGTGACACAAGTCGTGGTTGACAAAAACGACCCAGCTTTCACAAATTTGAGCAAACCAATCGGACCATTCTACACAGAAGAAGAAGCAAAAGCAGAAGCTGAGAAGAGCGGTGCTACTTTCAAAGAAGATGCTGGACGTGGTTGGAGAAAAGTCGTTGCTTCACCAAAACCAGTTGGAATCAAAGAAATTGAAACCATTCGTACACTCATCAATGCAGGACATGTCGTTGTGGCTGCTGGTGGTGGCGGAATTCCTGTTATCAAGGAAGACAATGGTCATCTTGCAGGCGTAGAAGCAGTAATTGACAAAGACTTTGCTTCACAATGTCTGGCTGAATTGGTCGAAGCAGATCTTTTCATTGTCTTGACAGGTGTCGACTATGTTTATGTCAACTACAATAAGCCAGATCAAGCTAAGTTGGAGCGTGTCAATGTAGCTCAATTAGAAGAATACATCAAGCAAGAACAGTTTGCACCAGGAAGTATGTTGCCTAAAGTGCAAGCAGCTATTGCCTTTGTAAATGATCGACCAGAAGGCGAAGCTGTCATTACTTCTCTTGAAAACTTAGGTGCTTTAATTGAGTCTGAAAGCGGAACGATTATTGAAAAGGGATAACAGAGTGTTATCATTTATAAGTTTAAGACTGTAATAAAACTTTTTAAAACAATGTTAGTGCTTCCTATTTTTAGATTTGCTTTCTTTTGATCTATTTTACTGTTGTGAAATGATAATTTTTTTGGAAATTACTAGTTTTTTCCAGATGAATATGTTAAAATATAGTCAAAGGAAGCGCTTTCTGAAAATGGGATTCGGTTAAATTTTTACAATTTGTTACATTTAGGAGGAAAACAAATGAGTGAAAAAGCAAAAAAAGGGTTTAAGATGCCGTCATCTTATACCGTTTTGATGATTATCATTGCCATTATGGCAGTATTGACCTGGATTATTCCAGCTGGTCAATATGATGCTGATAAGTCTGGTAATCTAATTACAGGAACTTACAAGACCGTTGCTCAAAATCCACAAGGGATTTGGGATGTCTTGATGGCTCCTATTCGTGCTATGCTTGGGAAAGAACCAACTTCAGCAGCGATTGACGTTTCGTTCTTTATCTTGATGGTTGGTGGTTTCCTTGGAGTAGTCAACGAAACAGGTGCTCTTGATGTAGGGATTGCTTCCATCGTGAAGAAGTACAAGGGTCGCGAAAAGATGTTGATTTTAGTCTTGATGCCTTTGTTTGCTCTTGGCGGATCTACTTATGGTATGGGTGAAGAAACGATGGCTTTCTATCCACTTCTTGTGCCAGTTATGATGGCAGTAGGATTTGATAGTTTGACCGCGGTAGCTATTATCCTTCTTGGTTCTCAAATTGGATGTTTGGCTTCTACTCTAAACCCATTTGCTACAGGTATAGCTTCTGCGACAGCAGGTGTGGGTACTGGTGACGGTATCGTTCTTCGTTTGATCTTCTTTGTTGTAATGACAGCACTTGGTACGTATTTCGTTTATCGTTATGCGGATAAGATTCAAAAAGATCCGACAAAATCTTTGGTTTACAGCCATCGCGAAGAAGATTTGAAACACTTTAATGTAGATGCAGTTGCTAATGTAGAATCTACTCTTAGCAAGAAACAAAAACAAGTGTTGGTACTCTTTGTCTTGACCTTTGTTCTTATGATTATGAGTTTCATTCCATGGACAGACTTGAAGGTAACTATTTTTGAAAGTTTCAATAAATGGTTGATTGGACTTCCGTTCATTGGTAAGATTGTTGGTAGTTCAACATCTGCTTTGGGTACCTGGTACTTCCCAGAAGGGGCAATGCTCTTTATGGTAATGGGTATCATCATTGGTTTTGTTTACCGCATGAAAGAAAGCCGCTTTATCACTGTCTTTATCAATGGTGCGGCTGATCTTCTAAGTGTTGCGCTTATCGTAGCTGTTGCGCGTGGTATTCAAGTTATCATGAACGACGGTATGATTACTGCTACAATCCTTCACTGGGGTGAAGTAGGACTGAAAGGTCTATCATCTCAAGTATTTATCGTATTGACTTACATTTTCTATCTGCCAATGTCATTCCTTATCCCATCAACATCTGGTCTTGCCAGTGCAACAATGGGTATCATGGCACCTCTTGGAAAATTCGTCAACGTTCCAGCAAGCTTGATTATCACTGCTTACCAATCTGCTTCTGGTCTTTTGAACCTTGTTACTCCAACATCTGGTATCGTTATGGGGGCACTTGCTCTTGGACGTATTGATTTGGGTACTTGGTGGAAATTCGTTGCAAAATTGGTTGCAGGAATCTTTGTAGTAAGTATTCTACTTCTTATTTTAGGAACGTTCTTATAATAGGAAAATAACGAGGTGTTCTTTATGAAACAATTTTTAACCGAAAAAATTAAGTCTGATTATTTAGAATCGCTGAAAACAATCGTTTCCTACCCGTCAGTTCTTAATGAAGGGGAAAATGGGACACCTTTCGGACAATCTATTCAAAACGTCTTAGAAAAAATGCTAGAGATCACTAGGAGTTTAGGTTTTAAAACTTACATTGATCCTAAAGGCTATTATGGATATGCAGAAATCGGTCAGGGAGAAGAACTCCTGGCCGTTCTCTGCCATTTAGACGTTGTTCCAGCGGGAGATTTGTCCGATTGGGAAACTCCTCCATTTGAAGCAACTATAAAAGATGGTTGGATACATGGACGTGGGGTGCAAGATGATAAAGGTCCGTCCCTAGCTGCACTTTATGCTGTTAAAGCATTGATGGATGCAGGTGTGACATTTAACAAGCGGATTCGTTTCATCTATGGTACAGACGAAGAAACTCTGTGGCGCTGTATGGCTCGTTACAATGAGCTGGAGGAAACAGCGACGCTTGGTTTTGCACCGGATTCTTCTTTCCCGCTGACTTATGCTGAAAAAGGTTTACTGCAGATTAAGTTACATGGTTCAGGTTCGCAAGAACTTGCTATTGAAGCAGGAGAAGCCTTTAATGTTGTACCTGCAAAAGCAAGCTATACGGGAAATTTAGCAGATTCATTAGAAGCAGAGTTAAAAAAAGCTGCATTTGAATATGAACGGGCAGGCGATACAGTCACTGTCATCGGTGTTCCTAAGCATTCAAAAGATGCAGCTGAGGGAGTGAATGCTATTGTACGTTTGGCAACAGGACTAAATCCGCTTATTCAACACTCTGCCATTCAATTTATCGCTGAAGCAGTTAGGGAAGATGCTACAGGCAGCCGCTTGTTTGGTGAAATTTCAGATGAGCCTTCAGGAACTTTGTCATTCAATGTTTCTGGATTAAGCTTAGATCAGGACAAGTCTGAAATTCGGATTGACATGCGGATTCCAGTTCTTGCAGACAAAGATAAATTAGTACAGGAATTAAGCCAAATTGCTGAAGAATATCAATTGCGTTATGAAGAATTTGACTATCTTGCACCATTATATGTGCCGCTTGATAGTGAATTGGTCAGCACGTTAATGGCTGTCTATAAAGAAAAAACAAATGATAATAGTCATGCTGTGTCCTCTGGTGGTGCTACATTTGCTCGCACCATGCCAAATTGCGTGGCCTTTGGCGCACTTTTCCCTGGTGCTTTGCAAACAGAACATCAAGCGAATGAACGAACTGTGATTGACGATCTGTATAAGGCAATGGATATTTATGCTGAAACGATTTATCGGTTAGCTGGGAAATAGTTAGAAGAAAAAAGCTGAGAGTGGACGAAAATGTCCATTCTCAGCTTTTTCATACTTAAAAAGGTTATTCTTTACTAAAGAAGAACGGGGGTGCAAATTGTTTTAATTTGTTAAAACAATCTTGCGCTTTTTGATTGTCCTCGCAGATAATCAAGCAGACATCATCACCGCAGACTGTCGCAACAATTTCGGAAAATTCTAGAGCATCTAAGATAGAGCCGAATGATTGTGCCAATCCAGGAAGAGTTTTCATGACAACTTGATGTTGAACAGGACGCAACATAATCAAGGCATCTTCCATATAGAGACGCAGCCGTTTTTCCCAGCGTGAAGGTGCCATGCTATTGATAATATAATAAGAAATATCTGCTTCGTGTACTTTTACTAAGTTCAAAGCTTTAATGTCTCGAGAAAGTGTGGATTGCGTCACTGTAACGCCATTTGCTGAAAGCAAATCTTGTAATTCTTGTTGTGTGTGAATTTTTTTCTCTAGGACAAGCGAGCGAATGAGTCGATGACGACTTTCAATTTTATTCATATTTCACCTATTATTTTATAAACATGGCATCGCCAAAACTGAAAAAGCGATATTTTTCATCAATGGCATGCTGATAAGCAGAGAGCACTAATTCTCTGCCCGCAAATGCTGAGACGAGCATGACAAGAGTGGACTTAGGTAAGTGGAAATTGGTAGAAAAGGCATCCACCACTTTCCAATCATAACCTGGTTTGATAAAGATATTGGTCCAACCAGAGTCAGCTTTGATTTCCCCGTTAAACTTTGAACCGATTGTCTCCAAAGTACGGATAGAAGTCGTTCCGACCGCTATAACACGTTTCCCGCTGGCTTTGACCTGTCGAAGCGTGTCAGCTGCTTCTTCAGACAGTGTATAGAATTCTGAATGCATCTCGTGTTCATCTACATTGTCTACAGAGACAGGACGGAAGGTTCCTAGACCAACATGAAGCGTCAGATAGACTAATTTCACACCTTTAGCTTCAATCTGAGCCAGCAGCTCTTTGGTAAAATGAAGCCCGGCAGTAGGAGCAGCCGCTGAGCCATTTTCTTTAGCATAAACAGTCTGATAGCGTTCACGGTCTTTTAATTTTTCATGAATATAAGGCGGCAAGGGCATTTCGCCCAGACTTTCAAGCACTTCCAAGAAAATCCCTTGGTAATGGAAATGTACAATTCGTCCGCCGTGTTCTAATTCTTCTAAGACAGTTGCTGTTAAGCGCCCGTCACCAAAAGATATAGCTGCTCCGACTTTTAAGCGCTTGGCTGGCTTCGCTAGCACTTCCCAATCATCTCCTGCGATGTTTTTCAACAGTAGTAATTCAACATGTCCGCCTGTTTCAGGCTTTTCACCATGAAGGCGTGCTGGCAAGACGCGCGTATCATTCATGACCAAAGCATCTCCAGGATGTAATTGATCAATAATCTCATCGAAGTGAGTATCTTCCAGTTGACCAGTTTCGTGATTTACGACCAAGAGGCGTGAAGCATCTCGTTTTTCTAAAGGGGTTTGTGCAATTAACTCTTCTGGTAAATGAAAGTCAAAATCAGCAGTATTCATACATTCTCCTTAAGCTGTAAATAAAATCCATAATGAATAACAAGAAGCAACAAGTGGCAGGCACATGAGTAAAATGCCTAAAATCAATAGGGTATAATGCCACATTCGCTTGGTGTTGAGAAAGATTGCAGTAATAAGAAAAGCAACTCCCATGAAAAATAAACAGAATAAATAGACTAACATTCTTCTATTATAGCACGATTTTTCGTGCAAACAAGCGTGGATTTTTTAAAAAGAAACAAATTCTCTTGACAAAAATTGGTCTATACCATATAATATGGTTAAGTAAAGAAAAGGAGCTCAACGATGAGAATTATTCAAGTAGAAAATCAAGCAGCCGGTGGCAGAGTAGCCTTTGAATTGTTAAAAGAAAAATTAGCTGAAGGAGCAAAAACGATAGGTTTGGCAACAGGAAGCAGTCCTTTGAGTTTTTATGAGCAAATTGTTGAAAGTGACCTTGATTTGTCAGGTTTAACCAGTGTGAATCTAGACGAGTACATAGGATTAAGTGGGGAAAATCCTCAGTCTTATCGTTATTTTATGCAAGAACATTTATTTAATCAAAAGCCTTTTAAAGAAAGCTTTTTACCAAATGGTGTTGCTGAAGACGCGGAAGCAGAAGTGAAACGTTACAACCAAATCTTGACAGAACATCCTGTTGATTTGCAAATTTTGGGAATTGGTACAAATGGACATATTGGTTTTAATGAGCCGGGAACGAGCTTTGATAGTACTGTTCATGTAGTGGATTTGGAGCAATCAACTATTGAAGCCAATGCTCGTTTCTTTGATAAAATAGAAGATGTACCGACGCAAGCTTACTCAATGGGGATTCGGAATATTCTCGATGCAAAATCTATTATTTTATTTGCTTATGGTGCTTCAAAAGCTAAAGCGATTGCAGGAACAGTAGAAGGACCGATTACAGAAGAATTGCCTGGAAGTGCTCTTCAAAAACATGAAGATGTGGTTGTTATCGCAGATAAAGAAGCCTTAAGCATTTTAAAAAAATAAGAATCTATTTCCTATCTAATTTTTAGGTAGGTTTTTTATTATTTAAAAAAATTTCCTTATCTTACAGGAAAAATATGCTATACTAGAAGATAAGTGAGAACTCAGGAGGATTCTAGTGAAAAAGTTGTTAGCTATTTTTTGTTTTTTTGTGTTGTGTGTGGGAACAACCACTATTCATGCGGACGAGTTAGTTGATATGGCGCAAAAAATGTATCCAAACGAGAAGGTCAATCCAATCAATCGTCCGAAATCATCCTTGATAGTAGATGCTAATACGGGAAATATCCTTTGGCAAGACAATATTGATGAAGTTCGTGATCCTGCCAGTATGAGCAAATTGATGACCTTGTATTTAGTTTTTGAAGCAATTCAGCAAGGAAAGTTGAGCGAAAATACAGTTATCAAAGCAACACCACGTGATGAAGCAATTGCCAAAATTTACGAAATTTCCAATAATAAAATTGTGGCGGGAGTAGATTATACTGTCTCTGAATTGATTACGATGACAGCTGTTCCATCTTCAAATGCGACAACTGTTATGTTAGCCAATTATTTATCTAACAATGATCCAGATACATTTTTGGACATGATGAATGCCAAGGCAAAAGAATTAGGTATGACCAATACAAAATGGTTCAATGCTAGCGGAGCTGCAGCTGTTTCTTTCAAAGGCTTGTATACTCCACAACGGTATGATAACAATGCAGCCAATCAGACAACGGCGCGCGATTTAGCCATTTTAGGGTACCATTTCGTCAAGAATTATCCAAATATTTTAAATTACACCAATAAACCAATCGTAACGGTGAAAAAGGGAACGCCGTATGAAGAAACCTTTGAAACCTATAATTACTCACTTCCCGGTGCCAAATATGGCATCGAAGGCGTCGAAGGTTTAAAGACGGGGTCAAGTCCACGAGGAGCTTTTAATTACATCGCAACGATTAAACGAGGTAATCAGCGTTTGATTAGTGTTGTCATGGGAGTTGGAAATTGGGCTGATCAAGATGGAGAATATTATCGTCACCCATTTGGGAATGCTTTGATCGAAAAAGCCTATGCTGATTATGAATATAAAAAAGTTTTTAATGCTGGTGAGCGAAAAATCAATGGAAAGACCTATAAATTATCAAAAGATTTCTATGCCACAGTGAAAAAAGGAACTGCAGCAAAAACGGTTGTGGAAAATGGAGTATTGAAAAACGAGAATGGTTTGGAACAACTTTCTTCGCTCATTTCGAACGGAGAACATGTTACAGAAAAAGGAAGAACAATTAAAAACAGTACAGCTAAATCAACTGTAAAAACTACAACAGCAAAATCTAGCGGAAAAAGTTTGAAGCAACTCTTTTTAGATTATCACATTCTGGTCGCAGTTCCGTTGCTTATTCTTTTGCTCATTGTCGTTTTTGAAGCAACGAAACGTAAGCAAAGAAGAAAACAGCGTACGACTAACGATACACAATTATCTCGTCGTCAGAAACGTTAATTACTCATTTGTAGAATAGAAAGCTCGATTGGTTGATCCAGTCGAGTTTTGTCACCTTTTTTAAGGGGAAGGAAAATCATGTTTAGGAAATTTCAAAATAGCTATTTTGCTTATTTTTTGATGTATGATTTTTATTTTTTATCGTATTCGCTTTTTTCGACTTTAATTTCAGTTTATATGTTGGATAAAGGCTATTCAGCTAGTCAGGTTTCGCTGGTTGTTTCCGCCTCGTTCTTTTCTTCAATGATTGTGCAGCCTATTATGGGTGTTTTGAATGACGCGATTGGCATTAAAAAAGTAACCATTTATAGTTTCCTTCTGATTATTGTGGGAGCAATTTGTTTCATGCAAGCCAATAATCTCTTGCTGTTGACAATTTGGTATAGTGCTGTTTTAATGTTGGTAAATGGTGTCAATCCTGTTATGGATGTGCTGGCGGCTCAAAGTCCTTATACTTATGGGAAAATCCGTATCTGGGGGACTTTTGGTTATGCAATGGGTTCGCAATTGGCAGGATTGATTTATAAATTCATCTCTCCTCAAGTGATTTTCATCGTGTTTATCGGCATGATGTGTGTGAGCATTCTTGGAGTGCTAGGGATTGATCCGAAACACGATCAACCTCGCAAAAAGACTAAACAAACGAAAAATGATTCCTATATTGGACAGATTTTTAAAAATAAAACATATTTGTTTTACCTCGTTATTGTAGCGCTCTATTCTGGAGTGGGAAATACAGGGCATACTTATATTCCTTCTATGTTAGAGCACAGCGGTTTAAGTGTCAATATGGCAACAACTGTGGTAGCTATTTCTGTGATTTGTGAGTCGCCGTTGATTTTCTTTTCTTATCTTTTTATGGATAAGATTCCAATTAAAAAATTGCTCTACATTCCTTTGGGAATTTTGCTTTTACAGTATGTAATTTATGGGTTGGATTTGGGGCTTACCTCCAAGATTCTCTTGACTTTGATGTCTAAGCACGCCACAGGCATGTTGCTGATTATGGTGACTTTGAAGATTGTTGCTAACGTAGTAGATGAGAAATATCTGGTGACAGCCATTGCCCTTGTTCAAACAGCCCGAAATTTGGGAACCATTCTGATTCAGAATATTGCAGGCGATTTGATAGACCAGTCTGGCTATGAAATGATGAGCTTTTTCTTAGCTGGTGTTATGATTGCTGTTATTATTCTTGTGGCGTTTTTAAAAATTCCAGAGCGAAAGAATCAAAACTTATTTGGCTAAAGCAAGAGACGTGTAAAAAAGCTGGGACGAAAGCCTCCAGCTTCATGGCATATTGTATAATAAAGCAATGACAAATTAGTTGCCGGATAAGACTCATGAAGCGAGTCTTAACGTTGTTTGCTTTTTAAGCTCGAAAAAGCACTTTTGATAAAAACGTCGTTTGCGTCATTCCCCACTTTGACAGTCTGAGAGATTATTAAGTAACTTTACGGGTGAGACAGAATTAAAAATTTTCAAATTTTAGTTCTGTTTTACTCTTTTTATTTTACTCGTTGTTTTTTTCCTAAATAGAAAGAGGCACACACAGGCAATCAGGCTGATACATCCATAAACGACTAAAAACGAAAGTGCAATATTAAAAGGCTTGATACCAAGTAGAAAAAGTCCTGTTTTTAAAACACCGTCTATAAAACCAGCAAAGATAAAAGTAGAAACTTTCTTTTTCTGAAAGAAAAGAGGTAAGCTAAAAGGAAAAGTAAATAGGAAGATAGAAAGCGGGCGTGAATCAATGGGCAAAAAGTATACTAAAAAGGCTATTATCGAACAAGTTATAGCAATAATAGGTATATAACTCAAAGATTTTTTGTAAACATTGAAGAAATTTGTAATCATAGCTGAATGAGACGCCCTTTCTTGGATAGAGAAACATGATGTAGATTTTATATTCTTTTTCTTCATTATAGAAATAAATGAGTAGAAAAGCAGGCGCTTTCACAAACTTTGAATCTATTTCTATCACTTTTCCGCATTGCTGTGGCAAAAATATGAATTTTAAAAGCGTTTTCTTAGGAGTATAATAAAAATATCAAAATCAGGAGGATTTTAGACATGTCAACATTTAAAGACGGATTTCTCTGGGGCGGAGCAGTTGCAGCTCATCAACTGGAAGGTGGTTGGCAAGAAGGTGGCAAGGGCATTAGTGTGGCTGATGTGATGACAGCAGCTCGCCACGGGGTTCCGCGTGAAATTACGGCAGGAGTGTTGCCGGGCAAATATTACCCAAATCATGAAGCAATTGATTTTTATCATCGTTATAAGGGGGACATTGCTCTCTTTGCGGAAATGGGCTTCAAGTGCTTCCGAACTTCTATCGCTTGGACGCGGATTTTTCCTAAGGGAGACGAAGAAGAGCCCAATGAAGCTGGTTTACAGTTCTATGATGATCTTTTTGATGAATGCCTCAAATATGGGATTGAACCGGTCATTACTCTATCTCACTTTGAAATGCCTTATCATTTGGTAACCGAGTATGGTGGTTGGAAGAACCGCAAGGTTATTGATTTCTTCGTCCGCTTTGCAGAAGTCGTCTTCAAGCGCTATAAGGACAAGGTCAAATACTGGATGACCTTCAATGAAATCAACAATCAAGCCAACTATCAAGAAGATTTTGCTCCTTTCACCAATTCTGGTATTGTTTACAAGGAGGGAGATGACCGGGAGGCCATCATGTATCAGGCAGCTCACTACGAATTGGTAGCTTCTGCACGGGCAGTTAAAATCGGTCATGAGATCAATCCCGACTTCCAAATTGGCTGTATGATTGCCATGTGTCCGATTTATCCAGCTACTTGCAATCCTAAGGATGTCCTCATGGCTATGAAAGCCATGCAAAAGCGTTATTATTTTGCAGATGTCCATGTTTTCGGTCTCTATCCAGAACATATTCTTAAATATTGGGAAAGAAAAGGTATAAAGGTTGATTTTACCGAGCAGGATCAGGAAGATTTGCTGGCTGGAACGGTTGATTACATCGGCTTTAGCTACTATATGTCCTTTGCCATTGATTCCCACCGGGAAAACAATCCCTACTTTGACTATGTGGAAACCGAGGACCTGGTCAAGAATACTTATGTTCAGGCTTCAGAATGGGACTGGCAGATTGATCCAGAAGGTCTGCGCTATGCTCTCAACTGGTTCACCGATCATTATCACCTGCCGCTCTTTATCGTAGAAAATGGTTTTGGTGCCATTGACAAAGTGGAAGCAGACGGTATGGTGCATGATGATTACCGGATTGACTATTTGGGCGCCCATATACAGGAAATGAAAAAGGCTGTGGTAGAAGACGGGGTTGACCTCATGGGTTATACACCTTGGGGCTGTATCGACTTGGTGTCTGCAGGTACCGGTGAAATGCGCAAACGTTACGGTTTCATCTATGTAGACAAGGACGATGAGGGAAATGGAACCTATGAGCGTTCGCCTAAGAAATCTTTTGCTTGGTATAAGGAAGTGATAGCTTCAAATGGAGCAGCAGTAGACTAAATCGGAGATTATCATGAGTAAAAGAATAACCTATGTCATCAAATTTTCTAAAGGAGTCGCTGTGCCAGACTTGGCTGCCAATCCAGCTATCACCCAGCATTTAACCATTAAGTTGAAAAATGCAGACGGTTTTGTCGTAGACAGTGACATCAATGATGTGAAGATTCAAGAGTTGATAATGTCTGCTTACGGTTTGGAAAAGAAAGATGTTCTGGTTTTATCCAAATTTCCGGGGCTGACAAATCTTTTTTAGACTGCGTAGATAATAAAAGAGCGAGGTTAGATTTTCCTAGCCTCGTTTTTATGAAAGGGGAACATATATGATTGGAAGTATAGCAGCGATATTAACTACTTTTGCCTTTTTACCGCAGGTCATTAAAGTCATCAAAACCAAAGACACAGAGTCTATTGCGCTTGGCATGTATCTGATGCAAGTTGTTGGTATTGCTTTGTGGCTGTTCCATGGTCTGGTGATTGACGATCTGCCTTTGATTATGGCAAATAGCGTGTCTTTGGTTTTATCAGGAACCATTCTCTATTATAAATTAAAATATAAGTAAAAAAGTAACTAAGGAAATATTTCCGTTTCACTACGGAAAAAAATAAGATGGAAGTTGTAATCGTTTTCATCTATAATGAGTTTATAAAATAAATTTTATTTATAAGGAGAAAATCTTATGGCTAAAGTATTGATTATCTGTGCAGCAGGTATGTCATCTTCTTTGATGGCAAAGAAAACAACGGAATTTTTAAAGGGTAAGGGGCATGATATTGAAGTAGATGCTGTTAGTGCGACAGAAGGCGGCAAAGCGATTGCTGCTGCCGAATATGACCTCTATCTCATCAGCCCGCAAACAAAGATGTATTTTAAACAATTTGAAGAAGCAGGTGCAAAGGTTGGAAAGCCTATTGTACAAATTCCACCACAAGCTTATATTCCAATTCCGATGGGAATTGAAAAAATGGCAAATCTTATCTTGGAAAAGATTTAAAGTTTCAGCGCAAAAAAGGATAAAATAGTTCTTACAGATGTGGAAGGAGAACTGTATTGCTACATCAGAAAGAAAAATTGATTCTGCAATCCTTATTGGAGAACAAAAATCACTATATGACGAGTAAGGAGTTAGCCAAGCAGCTTTCTTGCTCTGATCGTACGATAAGAACTTATCTGAAATCCTTGATGGACTGGAATCCTCATGAAACAGGCTGGAAAATTATTGCCAAGCAAGGTTATGGCTATAAATTAGAACTGCAAGATAAAGCCCTTTGTCAAGATTTTATACAGGCTGAACTATTGACCGAGGTAAATGCTGCTAAGACTGAAAATATAGAAGATCGCTACAATTACATTTTAAACAAATTGCTTTTTGAGCAAGAGAAGCTTTATTTTGACAATTTGGCAGAAGAATTATTTGTCAGTCGGTCAACCTTGTCAGCGGATTTTAAGAAAATCAGAAAAGACTTGGCAAAGTATGACTTACAAATCGAAAGTAAAGCCAATCGAGGTGTTTATGTAAAGGGAAGTGAGCGCAACAAGCGTCGATTTATCATGGATTATTTTTTCCGTGATAATTTCTTTCAAAGTTTGCATAATTACATCACGATTGAAGTTCCTGGTCGGCAAATCAGTTTAGAAGAATTGACGATTATTGTGCTAGATGAATGCCGCGAAAGTTACTTAAAGTTGTCAGATTTTGTCATTCAAAACTTGGTGATTCACATCGCTCTTTCTTTTAAACGAATTGCAGAAGGTTTTCAAATCAATCAAATTGAAAATTGGAATCAAGAAAATTATCTGGCAGAGCGAAAAATTGCGGAGAAAATTTTACATAGAGTGTATCTGGCGACAGGACTGGAATTTCCAAAGGAGGAAGTGGACTATATCACCTTGCACTTGATTTCTAAAGCTTCTTGCCAAGATAATCAATATGCAAAGAAGGATATAAACCAAGAAATCCGCAGGCAGTTACTAGAAGCATTAGAGCAGGTCGAGCATGTCAAGGATTATCAATTTCAACATGACTTCCAGTTAGTTGAGGGAGTTGTCACGCATTTAGTTACCTTACTTGTACGTTTGCAAAATCATGTAGTGCTGGAAAATCCTCTTTTAAAGGACATTCAGCAGCAGTATTCATCTGTTTTAGCGATGACAAGAGAGCTCTTGCAGGCCATGCCGATTTTTTCTAAGGAAAACTTGTCTGATGATGAAATTTCCTACATCGCCCTGCATTTCATGGCCGCCTTGGAGCGGTTAAAGGAAAAGCAAAAGTTTAATATCTTGGTGATTTGTGCAACGGGCTACGGATCAGCGCAAATGCTGAAAAATCGCATTGAGAATGAGCTGGGTAACTTAGTCCACATTGTGGATGTGATTGGCTATTATGAGTTGAGTGATGAACGTCTGAAAAATATTGATTTTATCATTTCATCTATTGATTTATCCAATCTGGTCTTCAGTGTTCCTGTTTTTACAGTCAGCATCTTTTTAAATTCAGAGGAGCTAAAAGAGATAAAACATAAAATGGCTCAGCTGAAACCTGTAGAAAGTTCTTTGATACCAGAAACAGCAGTAATGGTGGATCAAAATGAAGAAAAAATCTTTGATGACTATTTCTCCTCCGCTTGTTTTGTTCTTACTCAAGATGCGACAAAAGAGGTCATCTTACAAGAGTTACTGAGCCAAATGGGACAAGGTGAAGAGCAGGATTTTGTTTCTTGTATGCAGGATTTAATGGAGCAGCGTGAAAAAATGAGCTCGGTTATTTTCTCAGAACAAATCGCAGTGCCGCATCCGATTAAACCGATTGCTAAACATCATAAAATTGGTGTCGCTATTGTAAAAAACGGTCTTCAGTGGAACGAAGAAAATCCTCATATTCGGCTCATCTTTCTTCCATCGCCAGCTATCTATGGGAATGAAGGAATGGCGACGTTGACATCTAAGATTGTGGATTTGTTAGAGCAGCCTGACTTGCAAAAACAGATCTTGGATTGTCAGTCATTTTCAGAGTTTAAACAGTTATTTTTAAAAATAAAGTAAAGGAGATTGTCTATGAATCAGGAAGAATTACAGGTGGCCGCTTTTGAAATTATCTTGCACAGTGGTTCAGCAAGGACAACGGTTCACGAAGCTTTCGCTGATATGCGAGAAGGACACTATGATGAAGCGGCTGAAAAGTTAGAAGCTGCCAATACAGAGCTATTGGAAGCACATCATGCACAAACAAACTTGCTGCAAGAATACGCAAGTGGAACAGAAATCAAAATTGAAATCATTATGGTGCATGCTCAGGATCATTTGATGACAACTATGACACTGCGTGAAGTGGCACTTGAAATGCTTAGCCTTTATCGGAAGGTTGAAAAGTAAAAGAAGAGGTGGGAGGAGTAGATATGACTAAAAAAGAAAAACAAGAATTGGAAGCTAGACGAAAAGAAGCAGCAATTAAAAATATGTACTATACACGCTACTTTTCAGTTCGTTATGCAACAGCCTTTTTCTTCTTTGCCAATCTGTATTGGATGCTCATGTTGTATCTTTCTAATGCTGGCTTAGTTTTGCTGTTGCCTTTGTTGCTAACGATTCTTGCAGCGTTAGCAATGTGGGAACAAACACGAATGTACACCGTTCATCAAAAAGAAGCGACATTAACGCGGTTCTTTTACAATGTTTCTGCCTTAGCAAATGTTTTGCTACTGCTGCTTGTTTTTGCGGGACAGTATCATTTTCTCTTTCCATTTTTTTCGATTAGTACAACCACTGTAACCGTTTTAACGGTTGTACTTTCATTGGGGCTACTTTTAGCCATTCTCATGCTAAGAAAATTAAGTCGAATTCATCACCATACAGACAAGCAATATAAGCGCATTCAAGAATATATTGCAACTGTTCAACGTTAGTTTAGAAACCATATTTCAAACATCATAGGAGGATATATTATGAATAAATTGTTTGAATTTCTAGAAAAGTACCTCATGGGACCAATGGGGAAAGTCTCTACTTGGCGTCCTGTTCGTGCTATTGTTGCTGCCGGAATGGCCAGCATTCCCTTTACAATCGTAGGGTCTGCCTTCTTGGTTCTTAGTGTTATACCGCAGGCCTTTAATCTTCAATTTATTGTTGATTTGTGGGCAAATTCATTTGATAAGATTCAAGCTCTCTACTTGCTAGCTTATAAGTGTACAATGGGGATTTTGTCTCTCTACTTTGCTGTTGTTATTGGATATGAATACACAAAAATTTATGTCGAAGAAGAAGGGCTCAATCTCAATCCACTCAATGGTGGTCTGTTAGCGGTATTTGCTTACTTTTTGACCATTCCTGAATTAACTTATTCAAAAGGAGTGATTTCAGCCGTTACAGGAAAAACAACAATTGGTGGCTGGACTGTTGGCGGAGATAGTTTGACACGTCTGTCTACATCAGGTATGTTTACTGCGATTCTGATGTCCATTCTCGCTGTACAACTATATCGCCTTTGTGTGAAGAAGAATTGGGTCATCAAGATGCCCGAAGCTGTTCCAGAAGGAGTTGCTCGTTCATTTACAGCTCTCATTCCAGGATTTGTCATTGCATTTGCAGTACTTGTCATTAACGGTATCTTTATCCTATTTGGTACAGATATTTATAAAGTTATTGCAATTCCGTTTGCCTTTGTTAGTCATATCACTAACACATGGCTAGGTATCGTTGTGATTTACTTATTGGTTCATGCTCTTTGGATTGTCGGTATTCATGGTGCGAATATCGTTATGGGACTGGTTAATCCAATTTTGCTTGCTAATATGGCACAAAACGTTGACGGCAAATTCATTGCTTATGCAGGTGAATTTACCAACTCTTATGTTACAATCGGTGGTTCTGGTGCGACCTTATTGCTTTGCTTCTATATTGCTTTCCGTGCGAAGTCAGATCAATTACGTATGCTTGGAAAAGCAGCTATGGGGCCAGCTATTTTCAACATCAACGAACCCCTTATCTTTGGTCTACCAATTGTGTATAATCCAATGTTAACCATTCCGTTTATTTTGGCTCCAATCGTCTCTGCTTCCATTGGTTACTGGTCTGTTCAACTTGGACTAGCTGGTAAAGCGATTGCCCAAACACCATGGCCAACACCTATTGGTATTGGAGCTTACGTTGGTTCAGGTGGTAATATTGGTGCCTTTGTAGTTGCACTTATCTGTGCTCTGGCTGCCTTTGTAATTTGGTATCCATTTATTAAGATGTATGATACTAAGTTGTACAAAGAAGAAATGAATAGTGCTGAAGCGATTCAATAAATTTGTTTCCCCTTATAAAAGATTTGAGAAACTTTTTCGGAAGTTTCTCTTTTTTGCGAATAATTTAAGTAAAAGGGGAAAATAATCTATGTTAATGGCTTGTCAGGAAAACGGAAAAATGCTAAATGCTGTGGAAGATAGGGTAAATCCGCTGGATAGATTTTTCTGTCCGGCTTGTCAGGAAGCAGTGCGATTTAAGAATGGCAAGGTGATGCGACCGCATTTTGCTCATATTTCCTTGAAAAACTGCCATTTTTCTACGGAAAATGAAAGTGCAGAACACCTAAATCTGAAAGCTGCTTTGTTTACTTGGGCTAGAAAGTCCAATCATGCGATTCAAGTGGAAGCTTATTTACCAGAATTGCAGCAAATCGCAGATTTGTTAGTTGAAAAACAAATTGCACTTGAAGTTCAATGCAGTTCGCTTAGTCAAAAACGCTTAAAAGAGCGTACGGACAGTTATCGTCAGTATGGCTATCGCGTTCTTTGGCTCTTGGGAAAGAAACTTTGGCTGAAAAATGCCTTGACCAATTTACAAAAGGATTTTCTCTATTTTAGTCAAAATATGGGCTTTCATCTGTGGGAATTGGACGAACAAAAACAGCTTTTGAGGCTTAAATACTTGATTCATGAAGATTTGCATGGCAAGGCGCAGTATAAGGAAAAAATTTTTACTTTTGGCAAAGGAAATCTTTTAGACATCTTTCGTCAGCCATTCTGCAAGCAGGAGATGACGAGTTTTCTGGCAAAAGAAGATAAAAATATTTGCCGTTATGTGCGTCAGCAGCTCTACTATCAGCAGCCCAAATGGATGAAATGGCAAGCAAAATTGTATCAAGCGGGTGATAATTTATTAACCAAAACAGCTAATGACTTTTATCCGCAGGTTCAACCTGTTCGTTCCAGCTCTTTCTGCCAGATTTTTCAAGATCTCACACCTTATTACCAGCAATTTTCAGCTTATTATGAAAAAGAAAAAAATAAAAATCTCCAAATTCTCTATCCCCCAGCTTTTTATGCAAAGATTTTTGGCAATATTTATGATAGAATAGGAAGGACGGAGGAAATTTTATGGCAAAACAAAGAAATGAAATTGAAGAAAAATACACTTGGGACCTAACAACGATTTTCCCAACAGATGAAGCTTTTGAGGCAGAGTTAAGTCAAGTTTCAAAAGAATTAAAAGAAGCCAGCAGCTTAGCAGGTCATCTTTTGGATTCGGCTGATAGCCTTTTAAAAACAACAGAAATCCAATTGGACTTAATGCGTCGCATAGAAAAGCTCTATTCCTATGCTCACATGAAAAATGACCAAGATACGCGCGTGGCAAAATACCAAGAATACCAAGCCAAGGGTATGGCTATTTATAGTGAATTCGGACAGGCATTTGCTTTCTATGAACCAGAATTTATGGCAATCACAGATAAGCAATATCAGACTTTCTTAGCTGAAAAGCCCGAATTGCAAATCTATCAGCATTTCTTTGATAAGCTACTGCAAAAGAAACCTCACATCCTTTCTCAACGTGAGGAAGAATTGTTGGCAGGTGCTGGTGAAATCTTCAGTGCTGCGGGTGATACTTTTGGAATTTTGGACAATGCCGATATTGTCTTTCCAACCGTACACGACGAAGAAGGAAATGAAGTGCAATTGACGCACGGAAATTACATTAGTTTAGTGGAGTCGAAAAATCGTACAGTCCGCAGGGAAGCTTATGAAGCGCTTTATAGCGTCTATGAGCAATACCAACACACTTATGCTAAAACACTCCAAACGAATGTTAAAGTTCATAATTACAATGCCAAAGTTCGTAATTTTTCTTCTGCGCGTGAAGCTGCCTTGTCTGCTAACTTTATTCCAGAAAGTGTTTATGATAGCTTAGTGTCTGCGGTCAACAAACATTTGCCACTCTTACATCGCTATATTGCGCTACGTGCAAAGATTTTAGGTCTTTCTGATTTGAAAATGTACGACCTCTACACACCATTATCAGAAGCAGATTATAAATTTACTTATGAGGAAGCCTTGATGAAAGCAGAAGAAGTCTTAGCTATCCTTGGAGAAGATTATCTAGGTCGAGTAAAAGAAGCCTTTTCAGATCGTTGGATTGATGTTTATGAAAACCAAGGCAAGCGCTCTGGGGCTTATTCTGGTGGTTCTTACGATACCAATGCTTTTATGTTGCTCAACTGGCAAGATACGTTGGACAATCTTTTTACGCTGGTTCATGAAACTGGTCACAGCATGCATTCCAGCTACACTCGTGAAAATCAGCCGTACGTTTACGGAGATTATTCTATTTTCTTAGCTGAGATTGCTTCTACGACCAACGAAAATATCCTTACGGAGAAATTATTGGAAGAAGTAGATGACGATCAAACCCGCTTTGCGATTCTGAATCATTTCTTGGACGGTTTCCGTGGAACTGTTTTCCGCCAAACTCAATTTGCCGAGTTTGAACATGCCATTCACAAAGCTGACCAAGAAGGTCAAGTCTTGACGAGTGAATTTTTGAATGATTTGTACGCAGATTTGAATGAAAAATATTATGGTTTGACGAAAGAGGACAACCCACAAATTCAATACGAATGGGCACGGATTCCGCATTTCTACTATGATTACTATGTTTTCCAATACTCAACCGGTTTCTCAGCTGCTTCTGCCTTAGCTGATAAGATTGTTAACGGAACGCAAGAAGATAAAGAGAAGTATCTCAACTACTTGAAAGCAGGAAATTCTGATTATCCGCTAAATGTCATTAAAAAAGCTGGTGTTGATATGGAAAAAGAAGACTATCTCAATGCTGCCTTTGCAGTCTTTGAGCGTCGTCTTGATGAATTTGAAGTACTTGTAGAAAAGTTAGGATTGGCATAAAATGGTCGAATCCTATAGTAAAAATGCTAATCACAATATGCGTCGTCCCGTTGTCAAAAAAGAAATCGTCGATTTTATGCGGACACGGCAAAAACAAGTTTCGGGCTCTTTAAAAGAGCTCGAAACTTTTGCTCATGCAGAAAATATTCCCATTATTCCTCATGAAACAGTTGCCTATTTTCGTTTTCTATTAGAAACTTTACAGCCAGAAAAGATTTTGGAAATTGGAACAGCCATTGGCTTTTCAGCTCTTTTAATAGCAGAACATGCACCGCAGGCTCAAATTACAACGATTGATCGCAATCCAGAAATGATTGCTTTTGCTAAAGCGAACTTTGCTAAGTTTGATAAGCGCAAGCAAATTACATTGCTGGAAGGTGACGCAATGGATATTCTTCCTAGTTTGAAAGATTGCTATGACTTTGTCTTTATGGACTCTGCTAAGTCCAAATACGTTGTCTTTCTGCCGGAAGTTCTGAAGCGCCTTGCTTCAGGAGGGATTATCATCATAGATGATGTTTTTCAGGGTGGTGATATAGTGAAAGACATTAAGGAAGTGCGTCGAGGTCAACGAACGATTTATCGAGGGTTGCACCAATTATTTGATAAAACACTAGATCAACCTGACTTGACTGCAACTTTGTTGCCTCTTGGTGACGGCATTCTGATGATTAGAAAAGAATGAGATTCTTAATATTTTCCTAAACTTTCACAGTTTTTAGGAAAATTTAAGATATTAAATCTATTTTATGGTACAATAAGAAAGTGAATTAAAAAAAGGAGTTTTCATAATGAAGAAAAAAATTCTAGCAGGAGCTATTACGCTTTTGTCAGTTGTAACATTAGCGGCGTGCTCGCAAGCTGGTGGTAAAGATATTATCACAATGAAAGGAAATACAATCACTGTCAATGATTTCTATGACAAAGTAAAAAATAATGCAGCTGCTCAACAAGTACTTCTCAATATGACCATTCAAGAAGTTTTTGAAAAGAGCTATGGTAAACATGTTACAGAAAAAGAAGTCAATGAAACGTTCAATAAGAGTAAGAGCACTTACGGAACTGCTTTCCAACAAGTATTGGCAAGAGCAGGATTGACGGAAGATACTTATCGTGAACAAATCAGAACCAATAAATTGGTCGAATATGCTGTCAAAAAAGCAGCTGAAAAAGAATTGACAGATGCAAATTATAAAAAAGCATACGAATCTTATACACCAGAAGTGACTGCTCAAATCATCAAAGTTGACAGTCAAGACAAGGCAAAGGAAGTGCTGGAGAAAGCCAAAGCTGAAGGTGCTGATTTCGGACAAATTGCTAAGGAAAATTCTACGGATACCAAGACCAAAGATAAGGGTGGGGAAGTGAAGTTTGACTCAGCTTCGACAGATATTCCAGATGCTGTTAAAAAAGCGGCTTTTGCCCTTGAAGCAAACGGTATTTCGGATGTTATCACCGTTAAATCATCAACTTATTCTTCAAGTTATTATATTGTGAAACTAAATAGTAAGTCTGAAAAATCAGCGAATTGGAAAGACTACAAGAAACAACTGAAAAATGTTATCTTGACACAAAAGCAAAATGATCAAACCTTTATCCAAAAAATTGTTGCCAAAGAATTACAAGCAGCCAATATTAAAGTGAAAGATCAAGCTTTCCAAAGTCTATTCTCACAATATGTTAAGTCAGATAACAAATCAACATCTAACTCGTCATCTTCATCAAAATAAGTTGACGAAATGCTCATAAGCGAGTATAATAAATCTATTGAGAATTGATTTTTGATCTCTTAGCCCAGAGAATTGGCGGTGCTGCAAGCCATGTGAGAGCTAAAATCATGCTACTCAGAGAAAAAATTGCATACATAATGAGAATGACAAGTTCATTGAATGAAGGTGGTACCGCGGTTTTTCGCCCTTCGTCTAGTGGACTTGTCTTTTTGCGAGGAATCGTCATGAAGACCTATCTTGTAAAACAAAAATTTCGCTTTGGTGGTGAGAAGTTTGACATCAAAGACGATCGTGGAAACATTGAGTATCAAGTGGAGGGGAGCTTTTTAAAAATTCCCAAAACCTTTACGATTTATGATGACAAGGGTGAAGTAGTCAGCCAAATTCAAAAGACTGTGCTAACCTTCTTACCTCAATTTGAAATTCAATTGCGCAATGGTTCGAGTTTTTATATCCGTAAAAAGCTTACTTTTTTACGAGATAAATATGAATTTGATAACTTAGGTCTGCGCATCGAAGGGAATATCTGGGATTTGGAATTTCGTCTGCTGGATGCGCAGGGGCAAGTGATTGCAGAGATTTCAAAAGAGCTCTTGCACCTGATGTCCACTTATCAAGTTGTGGTTTATGAAGATGCCTACGCGGATTTAGTGATTTCATTGTGTGTGGCTATTGACTATGTAGAAGCTTTTGAAAGTAGTTCTTAAAACTCACATGGGCAATAGAAAAATCAGTTAGAGAAATGTTTTAAGGAGAAGAAAATGAAACAATTATCAAGTGCTCAAGTACGCCAAATGTGGCTAGATTTTTGGGCTTCAAAAGGTCATGCTGTCGAACCGTCTGTTAGTCTAGTACCAGTCAATGACCCGACCTTGCTGTGGATTAATTCTGGGGTTGCAACGTTAAAGAAGTATTTTGATGGGACTATTATTCCAGAAAATCCACGGATTACCAATGCGCAGAAAGCGATTCGGACGAACGATATTGAAAATGTCGGAAAAACAGCGCGGCACCATACCATGTTTGAAATGTTAGGAAATTTTTCTATTGGTGATTATTTCCGTGATGAAGCAATTGAGTGGGCCTTTGAACTTTTAACTAGCCCTGAATGGTTTGATTTCCCGAAAGATAAGCTCTATATGACTTATTATCCGGACGATCATGATTCTTACAATCGTTGGATTTCAGTTGGTGTCGATCCAAGTCATTTGATTCCAATTGAGGACAATTTCTGGGAAATTGGTGCAGGACCTTCTGGGCCCGATACAGAAATCTTCTTTGACCGCGGGGAAGCATTTGATCCTGAACATCAAGGACTTCGTTTACTTGCAGAAGATATTGAAAATGATCGTTACATTGAAATTTGGAATATTGTTTTGTCTCAATTCAATGCTGATCCAGCTGTTCCACGAAGTGAATACAAGGAGTTGCCTCACAAAAATATTGATACGGGTGCAGGCTTAGAGCGTTTAGTGGCTGTCATCCAAGGGGCAAAAACAAATTTTGAAACAGACCTCTTTATGCCAATTATCCGCGAAGTAGAAAAATTATCCGGTAAGAATTATAATCCAGACGGAGATAATATGAGCTTCAAGGTCATTGCAGACCATATCCGTTCGTTGTCGTTTGCTATTGGGGATGGTGCTCTTCCAGGAAATGAAGGACGGGGCTATGTTCTGCGTCGTTTGCTCCGTCGTGCTTCGATGCATGGTCAAAAATTAGGGATCAATGAGCCTTTCCTTTATAAACTCGTTCCAACTGTTGGAAAGATTATGGAAAGCTATTATCCAGAAGTGCTTGAAAAGCAAGATTTTATCGAAAAAATCATCAAAAGTGAAGAAGAATCCTTTGCTCGCACGCTTCATTCAGGTCAACACTTTGCACAAAGCATTGTAGAAGAGTTAAAGGCAAAAGGACAGTCTGTTATTTCAGGAACGGATGTCTTTAAACTGTACGACACCTATGGTTTCCCAGTAGAATTGACCGAAGAAATTGCTGAAGAAGCTGGTATGACAGTAGACCGCGAAGGCTTTGAAGTTGCTATGAAAGAGCAGCAAGAACGCGCACGGGCTAGTGTTGTTAAAGGTGGCTCTATGGGCATGCAAAATGAAACCTTGCAAAACATTACAGCTGAAAGCCACTTTAACTATGAAAAAGAGGCTTTATCTGCGAAGTTGGTTGCGATTGTGGCAGCTGACGAAGAAGTTGAAGAAGTTTCAACTGGGAAGGCTTACCTTGTTTTTTCAGAGACACCATTTTATGCTGAAATGGGGGGACAAGTGGCAGACCATGGACACATTTTTGACTCTGAAGGTCAACTCATTGCCCAAGTTGTAGATGTTCAAAAAGCCCCAAATGGACAACCGCTCCATACGGTAGAAGTGGTAGCACCACTCACGCTAAACCAAGAATATAAGCTTGAAATTGACCACAATCGTCGTCACCGTGTTATGAAAAATCACACAGCGACACACTTACTTCATGCGGCTCTTCACAATGTTTTAGGTAAACACGCAACGCAAGCAGGCTCTCTTAATGAAGTAGAATTTCTTCGCTTTGACTTCACTCATTTCCAAGCAGTTACAGCAGAAGAACTACGTCGCATTGAGCAAGAAGTCAATGAAAAAATCTGGGAAGCCATTGACATCAAAACGATTGAAACAGACATTGATACGGCTAAAGAAATGGGAGCAATGGCTCTCTTCGGTGAAAAATATGGCAAAGAAGTTCGTGTGGTGACAATTGGAGATTATTCTATTGAGCTGTGTGGTGGTACTCACATGAAGAATACTTCTGAAATTGGTCTTTTCAAGATTGTCAAGGAAGAAGGAATTGGCTCAGGAACTCGTCGTATCCTCGCCGTGACGAGCAAAGAAGCGTTTGAAGCTTACCGTGAAGAAGAAGATGCTTTGAAAGATATCGCAACAACTTTGAAAGTTCCGCAAATGAAAGAAGTTTCGCGTAAAGTTGAGGCTTTGCAAGAACAACTTCGTCAATTGCAAAAAGAAAATGCTGAACTGAAAGAAAAAGCAGCAGCCGCTGCTTCAGGTGAAGTCTTCAAGAATGTTCAGGAAGCTAATGGACACAGCTTTATTGCCAGCCAAGTTTCTGTGTCTGATGCAGGTGCTCTACGCACTTTTGCAGACACTTGGAAACAAAAAGACTATTCAGATGTTCTTGTCCTTGTGGCAGCTATTGGTGAAAAAGTGAATGTCCTTGTGGCTAGCAAGACAAAAGATATTCACGCTGGCAATTTAATCAAGGAACTTGCTCCAATCGTAAATGGTCGTGGTGGTGGTAAACCAGATATGGCTATGGCTGGAGGAAGCAACCAAGCAGCTATTCAAGAATTACTTGCAGCTGTTCCTGAAAAATTGTAATGTCATATTACTTTAAGCGAGATAGATCTGTGCTTGGCTCTACAAGGATTTCAAAAAATGAATTCTAAGAGAGTTGCATAAAAATCATACAAAAAACGAACAGTTTCGATATTCTGTTAGTCAGAACATCGGAATTATTCGTTTTTTTATTATTTGTACTGTTAGGTTGTGGTGTTTTATAAAGATTTTCTTACGATTCGCTCACATTTTTATAACTCAATGATTTTGTCATATCGTTTAAGAGTTTCATCTGAGTAATGATGAATGACTTCAATAACGGTTTGATGAAGAGAGAATAAGACATCTTCAATTTCTTGAGCCGTTTGTTTATCCAAATTGGATTTGACCTCGTCAGCTAAAATGAAATCTTTCTCGTAATAGAGACTTCTAGCAATCTCTAAGCGTTGTTTTTCACCGCCAGACAAGGATTGATTGGTGATTCCATTTTTCTCTTTTAGATAGGGCAGACGAACCTTTGTCAGAACATCTTCTATTTTTTCATGATTGATAGGTTTTCCTAAGCTAATATTTTCATAGAGGCCCAAATTATCAAAGTAGTAACTTTCTTGCAGAATGTATGAACCGATTTGCTGCCTCGCTTCTTGATTTAGCTCTTGGTCATTAAAGGTAATATGACCAGAATCCGGCTGTAAAACTCCAAACAACAAATTTAACAAGGTTGTTTTTCCACTGCCACTCTCTCCAATAATAGCAACCTTTTCACCAGCATTTATGGTAATAGAAAAATCGGATAAAATAATGTTTCCTTGATGACTGAAAAAGACGTGTTCACATTTTATTGGGAAGTAATTTTCAGGAGAGATTGTTTCATCAGCTTTTGTTCTTTCAACCAAAAATTGATATTTATCACATAGATTTTTGCTGGATTTTCGAGTATTGATAAAGTAAGAAAGCTCTTGAAATTGATAGCCGATATTGTAAGAGACAAGATAAATCGCTACAAAGCTAGCAGGCGTCAGTCTGCCATAATAAGTCATAAAGCCACCAACAATAATGGGACAAATAGAGCAAAATACATCAATAGTGTTGATGAGGATATTGTTAATGGTTCGCTGTTTTTCAAAATGAACATTCTGCTCAATATTTTGAGAGAGTTTTTGCTGAAAAAGAGTGTAAAAGAATGTTTGACTATGGTAATTTTTAATGACTCGAACACCTACTATAAAGCTGGACAGCAAAGTTATGTAGCTCTGATTGACTTCTGATTTTTGCTTAGAAAGCTGGTCTAGCTGTTTGGAGCCAATACCACTACACAGAGCTGGAATGGCATAGAAAATGATGAAAATTGCTCCTAGCTAAAAATTTGTCAGTAAAGCATAAATGATAGAAACACAGGTGAAACCTAAAGAACCAATGATAATCAGAGTGGATTCTACATAATTTTCCTCAATTTGCTTTACATCATTTTCCAAGTCAGAAAGAATATCTTCATTTGCCAGTTGATTTTCATACAAAAAAGTAGCAAACATCTTTCCTTTTATATTTGCATTGAAATCTACAATGACTTTTGCATAGAAATAGCGTTTGCCTGCCAAACCTAAGACAATCAGCATATTTCCAAGAATTCCCAACATCAAGATTTGCCAGAGAATTTTTAAATTTTTCGTTTGAAAACTATCAATAATCATCCGAACAAGCGTTGGGTTTAAAACTGACTCAACCCATGTCAGCACGATAAACAGAAAGTAAATCGTCAGTAGTTTTTTTGAAATAAATCGTTTCAGCATATCTGATAAATCCTTACAGAACATGTGAATACTTTAAAAACTCTCAAAAATCTGTTTGAGAGTTTTTAAGCGCGCCGTAGCAATTTTTTAATCAAACTGAGAATTTTAAATTTAAGTGGTTGTGGATAATAGCGGAAGGTGCCCATTTTGCGAACAATGTAGCCATTGAAGTTTTGTTTGAAACGGAGAACGCCGTCAGACCCGTCGAAAATTCCTGTAATACCAAGAAAATTATAAAAAGGAATACCTCGCTTGATAGCTTCTTTCATGACATATTCTTGGAGAAGTGCTGGGGCGTAGAATTTGTTAAATTCAGGATAGGAACCACTAAAGAGGTAAGTCGCTTCCTGTGGTGTATAGATAAAGAGGCTGCCTGCAAGAACTTGGTCTTCTGTTCCATATTTATCTATCAATTCTTGCGCTTCGGCTTTGCGTGTTTCAAAACTTTCAAATTGGCTAGAGAATTCACGCAGTTGATTGTGCTTCTTCTCTGACTGAGGATTTTTTTCTAAATCCGCTTCTAATTTTTGAATTTTTTGTCTGAGTTTTTTTTGATCATTTTGCAGATGTTGCAGATAATCTTGAAAATTAAGCGTTGCAATCATAAAGTCCGCTTGATTACCAAAAGCATCGTAGAAATCTTGGTAGTAATCCAAAGGTTTGTCACTATATTCACGTCGCTCGGAAGTGGCAGAAGTGATTTCTTTGAAAATATTTAATTCGTCTCGTTTCAGCTTTTTTAATTGAATGCCGAAAGTATTGGCCTTTTTTACAGTCGATTTACCATTTTTGCTAAAGGAACTAAGCAATTTATCTGTTGTAATTCCAGTCAAATCTTTGACATAGTGCCAATCAGGTTCGCCACCTGGATAACCTGTCTGCAAGCCATCAAATTCATAACCTAAGTCTGTCAAATCTTTTATCAATTCTGTTTTTTCGAGCGAAGTAGGCTGTCCATTACTGTCAAATATTTGATAAGTTTCATAAGGTTTGACAATTAGCTCTAAAGCACCATTTTCTTTGGCGTAGGTCTTGAGTTCACGGTAAAAGTGTTGCAGGTCGTGAGGATTTGTTGAAACAGGACCGCAATTGATTTCCATGTGAAGTCCGCCTGTCATGGGCATACTGTAGAGCACGGCTGAAATGGTTAATTCACCGTGTTCATTTGTGTGACCGACATATTGGCAAGTAAAACCGCGTTTCGCTAAGAGTTTTTCCATTTCTACTGTTTGCATAAAAGAACGTTGATTGCAAGATGCGCTATGGTTTACAAATTCTTCCTGACTAAGTTGTCTGAATGTCATACGATTCCTTTCTTAGTGTTTGCTGCGGAATTTCTTTCTCAAAGTATAAGCAAGGTTAGAGAGATGATAGAGTGGATTGGTTGGCAAGTTAAACTCTCCGACAAACTCTTCAATAGTTGGATTGAACTTGGACTTAAAGTGATAAAGCCCGCCGTCTAAATCATTTTCAACACCGCCCATGTTTTGCCAGTCCGCTCCACGGTCGAAGGCGTGTTTTGCTGTTTCATACCAAGTGAGGAGAGCTGGCTGGTAGCGGCGGTACTCTTCATCCATTCCAGCATAGATATTTTCAGAGGTAGCTCCATATTCTAGAACTAAAGTTCCAGATAAAGGCACGGTTGTTACACCTTGAGCTATTTTTTCTGATAAGAAATCCATTTCTTCTTGCAGCCGTTTTTGTTCTTGCTTGTTGTTTTCAATTTTACCAGGCTTAGTTTTTTCAGTGAATTTGCTGGCTTCTTTTTCAGCCTTAACTTTTTGAGCTTGGAGACTTTCCAGACGCTCGTTTAAGTCAATGCTTGCAAGTGTGATATAGGAATGCTCAGGGTAAGTATCCAGCAGTTTTTGATAGTAATCCTGCCCGCGTAGATGAATGCTTTTCCGATTCTCTGTTTTTTTCATCAAAGCAGAGAAATCATCCAAAAGCTCTTTGCCACCAAATTGGACTTGAATACCTTTGTTGCGTGCGGTGCGAATGGCTTGACGTGTGCTCTTCGATAAAAGTTCTTCGCTGAAATTGTCCTTATAAATATTTGCTTGAAAACGTGGTTGAATCGTTTCATCAAGTGATTCTGTCCGTCCCACCCAAATCGCTCCAGCTTTCTGGAGATTTTGAATCACGTCAAGTGTTTCTTGCTGTTCTTTTCTGTCTTCTCCAATTTGAGCCTGCACGAGGAAAAGACTGGGATCAAACTTGATAAAAAGAGCTTTTTTAGTTTTGGCAAATTTTTTTAAAGAAGTCAGAACAAAGTGTAGCAATTCCTGATCTTGATAGTCCATAATAGGGCCACGCGGAATATAAAGCATGGTCATACTGAGCGGCAAAGGCTTGATGAGAATGCTAGCAGAAGCCACTAATTGGTCATTCCTGTAAAAACCAATTCGTTCATTGTCCCAATTATCTTTGACCTTTGCCCAAGAAGCGCTTTGAAGCAAATTGGTTTGAGAACTTTTCTTAACAAAATCATCGTGTTCTTGAGCAGATATTCCGATTTTATAAGTGTACATTAGTTTAAAACCCACTCTCTAATAGCGTATGCAACGCCGGATTCATCGTTTGATTTGGTAATATACTTGGCAATTTTCTTCAACTCGTCAGTCCCATTTTCCATTACAACAGGATTTCCCACGACTTCTAGCATTGCACGGTCGTTTTCTTCGTCTCCGATTGCCATGGTCTCCTCTTTTGTCAATCCTAATTTTTCTGCTAGATGCACGACTGCAGCTCCTTTGTTGACATTTTTTTTGACAATTTCTAAGTAAAAAGGTGCAGATTTCACGAGTGTGTACTTGTCGTACAATTCTTTTGGAAGTTTAGCGATTACTTGATCCAAAATTTCTGGTTCGTCAATATACATGATTTTGACAATTTCTTTATCTACCATTTCTTCTGGAGTGCGGTAGTAGACTGGCATATTGACCAGCCCAGCTTCATAAACGGTGTATTTTCCAATGTTACGGTTAGCAGTATAAATACCGTCCTTAGTGATAGCGTGCATGTGAACCCCTAGCTTGCGACTGAGGCATTCGATATCCAGATAATCTTCATAGGACAAAGGTTCTTTGATGTATTCTTCCCCAGTGACTGTATCTTGAACCAGCCCGCCATTGAAGGTAATGACATAATTACCTGGCTCATTTAGATGTAATTCTTCGAGCAAATTTCTCACTCCTGGAATGGGACGTCCGGTTGCAATGACAATCTTTACTCCAGCAGCTTTGGCATCTTGTACAGCAGAAAAAACTTCTGGTGTGACTTCTCTTTTGTTGTTTAATAAAGTTCCGTCAATGTCAACGGCAATTAGTTTAATGTTCATGTTCGTGTGATTCTCCATAAATAAATTGATCGTTTTTGATATACGACAAGAAAGTCTTACTATTTTCACTAAAAAGTCCAGCTTCTTTTAGCATTTCTTTTGGAAAATAGAAACGGTTGTCGCCATGCCTTGTGCCTGCTAATGTTTCGACGATAGGGGATAAAGTGGATAACTCAGCGAGGCTACCATCCTTTTGGATAATTTCAATCTGAGTGCGTGGTTTTTCGACATCTGGACGATAAAAATCATAAGGCAGATCAAAATTGCGGTGAATAGCGGTATAGTAGTCAGGGTCAAAACCGACTTCTGCAACCAAATCCCGCATAACATTCAGATATTTCTCATTTTCTTTTGAAAAAATAATGGATTTAAAGACTTTGCGGTTGATGAAACGCTGTGCCAAGTCAGACAAAATCGTATCAGGGCTTGTCATCCAGACCTGGAAATAAGTATTCATCACACCGTCATCCAATGCTAAATAATCTTTCAAGGTTACCCGCTTTTCAAAGAAGGGAATGAGGTTGGGAGAAGAGAGTACAAAATAGTCTTTCTGCTTTTCATAGAGAAATTTTGCTCGCTTGAGCAAGTTTTGCAAGAGCACTTCCATTGCCCGACTAGCAGGGTGAAAATAAACCTGCATATACATCTGGTAGCGACTGACGACATAGTCTTCCACGGCATGCATACCATTGCGTTTGAAAGCGATACCATTTTCAACAGGACAAATAACGCGCAAAATCCGTGTTAAATCAAATTGCCCATAAGAAGCGCCTGTGTAGTAGGAGTCTCGCAAGAGATAGTCCATGCGATCGACATCAATCTGACTGGAAATGAGCTGCACCACCTGTTTGTTTGGATAGGTGTGATTGATAACGCTGGCTACTTTTTCCGGAAAATCAGGCGAAACTTGAATGAGAACTTGGTTAATCTCTGTTTCAGGGTTTGTGATAATCTGGCGTGTAATTTCCTCGTGGTCAGTATCAAAGAGACGCTCGAAAGTATGTGAATAAGCACCGTGACCTACATCGTGCAAGAGTGCTGTTGCCATGACAAGTAAGCTTTCATGACGATCCCAAACCTCTGGATATTTTTCGTCAAATATCTTTGTGATTCGTCTTGAAATTTCATATGCTCCGAGGCAATGCGAAAAACGGCTGTGCTCGCCTCCGTGAAAAGTATAGCCGGAAGTTCCTAACTGTTTAATGCGGCGCAGTCGTTGAAATTCTTTGGTGTTTATTAAATCATAGATGACTTGGTGATCCACATGAATGTAATTGTGGACGGGATCACGAAATACTTTTTCAATCATGGTTCTATTATACCACATCTCGTCTAGCAGTCCAAATAACAAAGTAGTCTATAAACTCTTAAAATAGCGATTCAAACTTGCTGTTTTAATTCAAAAATTCTCCCATTCAGAGCTATGGTAAAATAAAAGTATAAGAAAAAATGGGAGAAATATTTTTGATTTTCTGCTAAAATGAAAAAAGAAATAGGAAGACGAGGAAATTTGAAGAGTGAAAATTAGAATCCAAAATCGAATTCAAATAGATGAGCAAGTAGAGCAAATTGACCAAAGTTACGATGTAGATTGGACTCAAAAAGGCGCTTATCATTATTTATTGTTTAAAAATGAAGAAGGAGAGAAGGTTGTGCTGAAGTTTCATGATGAAGAACTGGTCATGACACGCTTCTCTACTCCTAAATCTTTGATGCGATTTATCAAAGAGGGAGAAGCTTTGGTTGGGATTCCGACACCAATAGGCATGCAGCAATTTATCACGAAAACAAGTTATTACCAAGTTGATTTGAAAAAGCAGACACTTGATCTTCATTATCAATTGAGAACGCCTGACGGCGAGCGAACTTTTGCGGATTATCAAATGGAAATTTCGTGGAGATAGAAAGATATGAAAAGAAACCTTCCTAGTTGAGTGATGACGGCTATTTTCATTATCAGCAGATTTATTTGGTTTTTTCTAACGAGAGGCGAGGCTCTTTGACCTAGCAGGGACAATCATCATAGCCATTATTTTATTCATCTCGTCTTATTATTTGTTTGGTAAAAAAATAGATAAAAATTGAACTTTTTTTTTGCTTGAAAAAATTGAAGAATTTGGTATAATAAAAACACTCAAGGGAGTAGCTAGCGGGATATCCGTTACAAGGTCGTCAATACGAAAGCAATTTCCGGCCTTGTATGAAACAGCGAGACTTGTTGCAATAAACAGGTCTCTTTTTGTTTGTCAAAAAGGGATCAAAGGAGGAAATATTTTGTCAAAAGAACAAAAACGCCAAGCGTTTTATACGCAAGGTTCGGAGGAAGTTTTAAAAAATTTAGAAACTTCTGAGCAAGGTTTATCAAGCAATGAAGCCGCTAAGCGTTTAAATGAATACGGACGCAATGAACTGGATGAGGGAGAGAAAAAATCTCTTCTGATGAAATTTATCGAGCAATTTAAGGATTTGATGATTCTTATTTTGCTGATTGCGGCTATTCTTTCGGTTGTGACTTCAGGTGGTGAAGATATTGCGGATGCCATTATTATTTTAGCCGTTGTCATCATTAACGCTATTTTTGGAGTTTACCAAGAAGGAAAGGCAGAAGAAGCGATTGAAGCGCTCAAATCCATGTCTAGTCCAGCTGCGCGCGTGCTGCGTGACGGACATGTGACAGAAATAGACTCAAAAGAACTAGTCCCTGGAGACATCGTTATGCTTGAAGCAGGGGATGTGGTTCCTGCCGACATGCGTCTTTTAGAAGCAAATTCTTTAAAAATCGAAGAAGCGGCTCTGACTGGTGAATCCGTTCCAGTTGAAAAACATTTGACTGTTGATGTAGCTGCTGATGCAGGTATTGGCGACCGCATCAATATGGCTTTCCAAAATTCAAACGTCACGTATGGACGTGGAATGGGTGTCGTTGTCAATACAGGTATGTTTACAGAGGTCGGTCATATTGCTGGTATGCTCCAAAATGCTGATGAAACAGATACCCCACTCAAGCAAAATCTAAATGGTCTTTCAAAAGTGCTGACCTATGCGATTTTAATCATTGCAGCAATCACTTTTGTGGTCGGTGTATTCGTTCAAGGAAAAGACCCGCTGGGCGAATTGATGACATCAGTCGCACTTGCTGTGGCAGCAATTCCAGAAGGACTTCCTGCTATTGTGACCATTGTCCTGGCACTCGGCACACAAGTTTTGGCGAAGAGAAATTCCATTGTCAGAAAGCTTCCTGCAGTTGAGACGCTTGGTTCGACTGAAATTATTGCTTCTGATAAGACGGGGACCTTGACCATGAACAAGATGACGGTTGAAAAAGTCTTTTATGACGGCAGTTTGCATGAAGCAAAACAAGATATTGACCTTGGACTCGACTTACCGTTGCTACGTTCCGTTGTACTTGCTAATGATACTAAAATAGACCAAGACGGGAAACTCATTGGTGACCCAACAGAAACAGCCTTTGTTCAGTATGCACTTGATAAAGGGTATGATGTTAAAGCTTTCTTAGAGAAATATCCTCGTGTCGCAGAATTGCCATTTGATTCTGATCGTAAGCTTATGTCAACCATTCATCCTTTGCCAGATGGTAAATTCTTGGTTGCTGTAAAAGGTGCGCCAGATCAACTTTTAAAACGTTGTGTGGCTCGTGACAAGGCAGGCGATATTGCGCCGATTGATGAGGCAACGACTCAGTTAATTAAGGAAAATAACTCAGGTATGGCCCATCAGGCTTTGCGTGTTTTAGCTGGTGCCTATAAAATTATTGATGACATTCCAGAAAACTTAACATCTGAAAATCTTGAAAATGATTTAATATTCACAGGTATGATTGGGATGATTGACCCTGAACGCCCAGAAGCTGCTGAAGCTGTTCGAGTGGCTAAAGAAGCAGGTATTCGTCCAATTATGATTACAGGTGACCACCAAGACACAGCGGAGGCTATTGCTAAACGCCTTGGAATTATCAATGATGATAGTAAAGACCATGTCATGACTGGTGCTGAGCTTAACGAATTGTCAGACGAAGAGTTTGAAAAAGTTGTTGGTCAATATTCTGTCTATGCGCGTGTATCTCCTGAGCATAAGGTGCGAATTGTCAAAGCATGGCAACGTCAAGGTAAGGTGGTTGCTATGACAGGTGACGGTGTAAATGATGCACCAGCCTTGAAGACAGCCGACATCGGTATCGGAATGGGGATTACAGGTACAGAAGTTTCGAAAGGTGCTTCTGACATGATTCTGGCTGATGATAATTTTGCAACGATTATCGTGGCTGTTGAGGAAGGACGTAAAGTCTTCTCTAACATTCAAAAGACCATTCAATACTTGCTTTCAGCCAATACAGCAGAAGTGTTGACGATTTTCCTTGCAACCCTTTTTGGCTGGGATGTGCTGCAGCCGGTTCATCTTCTCTGGATTAACCTTGTGACAGATACTTTCCCAGCTATTGCACTGGGTGTAGAACCAGCTGAGCCGGGTGTGATGACTCATAAACCGCGTGGTCGTAAGTCTAGCTTTTTCTCAGGTGGTGTCATGAGTTCGATTATTTATCAAGGTCTTTTGCAAGGTGCTTTGGTACTCGGTGTTTATGCTTATGCTTTGATGAATCCTGTCCATATTGGTGACATGAGAGCCATTCATGCGGATGCATTGACCATGTCTTTTGCAACGCTTGGACTAATCCAGCTTTTCCATGCCTTTAATGTAAAATCTGTTTATCAATCACTTCTAACAGTTGGGCCGTTCAAATCTAAAACTTTCAACTGGTCTATTCTTGTTTCATTCATTTTATTGGCTTCTACCATTTTGGTTGAGCCACTAGAAGGAATTTTCCATGTAACAAAATTAGACTTTTCACAATGGGGAGCCGTTCTCATTGGAAGTTTCTCCATGATTATCATTGTGGAAATTGTCAAATTTATTCAACGTAAATTAGGCATGGATAAAAATGCCATTTAAGACAGAAAAGTCATCTTCGGGTGGCTTTTTTAATTATCAAAGTATAATAAAAAATTGCCGTGAATGCGACAATTTTGAGTACTTATTATAAGCTATAAATACGGACATCTGGATCTTGTTTCCAAAGTGGTTGAAGTCCAACAAAAACATCATTTTTGGACATATCGCTTTGTAGATAATTTTGAGCGTGCTCAACAGAGTCAAAACCATGTAAAACTTGCACATCTTCTGTGCGAATAAGTAAGTTCTTGCTCACAGCTCCTTCGATAGTATCTAGAAATGGCTTGCGATAGTCATTATAAACTTTCGCTGCGGCAGGACGATTTTCATCCGAAATATCTAGAGTGATTTGTAAATATGCTTTAACCTGAGACATAGTATTAAGTCTCCTTTCCTTTTATTTGAATTTATTATAAAATAGTGCTATTTTAAATGCAATACGTTACCAAATTAGTGAGTAACTAACTATTTTGTGAGGAGGCAGATATGTATCAACGAAAAATCGAAAGAGAACTCCGCTGTCCATTAGAGTATGGGTTAAATATCTTTGGAGGAAAATGGAATTCGCGCATTATTTGTATTCTTTTTATCAAAGGTTCATTGCGCTATAATGAACTAAAAGCAGAAATGCTAGATATTACAGATACTGTTCTCTCTAGAACTTTGAAAGAATTAATGCAAAATAATATGGTGGAAAGACGACAATATAATAAAATCCCTATGCGCGTTACTTATTAGTTGACAGAAAAAGCAGAGCCTGTGATACCAATTTTTGAAATGATATGTCAATGGTCAAAAAAGTATTTAGCGCCTGATGATATTAATAATAGTATTTGTGGACAGTTTCCTAAACAGGATGGTGAGTTCTTCATCTTAGCCGAGGAATAAAATGGTAAGAATAAAAGATAGTTTACAGCAGAAGTTACTTGATAATCAAGTGCGTTATGAAAGGGAAGAAATTCTTTGGATGTTAGATTATATCGGTCATCCTGATTATAAAATACGAGATGAGTTAATTTTTGTTACTCTAGCTAGAGCCATACAAGAGCAACTATTTACAAAGGAACAGTTTGATTTTGTAGCGATTGAGGCTCTAAAACGACAAGGACTCTTGTATAAAAAAGAAGAGATTGGTCAAGCGACTCTGACTCGATCTTTTACGGCTTTATTATTAGCTAATTTGCTAAATGCGGATGCTAAGAAAAATTCACTTTATTTTAAAAGACTTTCTAGTCAGCAAAGAATGGCTCTATTTGAACAAGGAATGTCTTATTTGCTGTATGAAAATGATAGGACTGGCTATTCTGAAGAATATGGTTGGGTTCATGCCTTTGCTCATGGTGCAGATCTTTTAGTTGAGATTATTTGTCACCCAGATTTTCCTATAACACGAGTAAATGAAGTTCTACAAGTATTAGAAAAGATTTTTAAAAGAGTGAATTGGCGTTTTATCAGTGATGAGGACTGGCGTTTGGCACGAGTCATCTATCAGGCTGTTTTAAATGATAGACTCTCACAAACCAGAGTTGCAGCTTGGTTAACTTCACTTGACTTTCCACTAGAAAACTCAACAGACTTTTTGCAATTCTCTAATGCTCGTTCATGCTTGTTAGAAGTTTATCTTCAGTTAGACAAAGAAAAAGCTCTCTCAGACGAGCTAAGAGAAGCTATTCAGTTGTTTTCGTACTAAATATCAAAAATGACAAGTGCATCTTCTAGTTCTTTTTGGAGGTGCTTTTTCTTATATGATTGGAAAAGAGATAAGTCTTTTACTGTATTATAGCGTTTGTGGAGACGGTACATTTGAGATATTTTGTATTGAGGATAATCCTCGAAGAATTGTTGGGTCAACTGCCATTCGCGGATGTAACCAAGAGGTCTTGTATGATAGCAGACACTGTCAATCATTCGAGCGGAGTGGCGGTGGTGAAGATGACCAAAGGCAACATCTTTCACACCATATTTGACAAAGAGATTATGAAAGGCTTGACTGCCCAGAAAAGCATTAAAGCGCTGAAAATAAGGGTGATTGTAAAGAAAATCTTTGTGAGGAACAAAATGCATAGCTAGGATAATAGGATCATTCAGAGAAGTCAAAATTCTCTCAAGTTGTTCTAGGGTCTGTTGAGTGAGTATAGGGTCATCAGTGTTGCGGTTCAATCGTCTATCAAACCAGAAAAATTGCTTGGTTCGTTTGTGTTCTTCAGGTGTTTTTTCGGGAACGAAGCCATAGTCATACCAACCTGCTAGGCTAATAAACTGAGTCTGTCCAAATGATTGTACATTGAAATTGTGCTGTTGAATGTCGTCTTCAGTCATTCCTAGCATGTCATGATTGCCTAAATTGTAAGAAACGGAGAAGGATTTTTTGAGCTTTTGTAAAAAAGGCAAACTAATGTGTTCAAAATCATTAGACAGATCCCCTGCAAAGTGAATGTGGTCAACTTTTTTCTTTTTTAGTAAATCAATCAAAATGGTGATGTCTTCATCGGTAAATTGGTTTGAATCCAAATGAAGATCGCTCATAAATGCTAAATTTGTCATGCTCCTAGTGTAGCATATTTGAGGGACGATGAAAGAAATAAATTTTTCGCCAAAAATCATAGGAAGGTTTAAGTCTTTTGGTGTAAAATAGAAGCAAGAGGAGGCCTACGAATGATAAAATTAGTAGCATTTGACATGGACGGTACATTTCTGCGCTCAGACAATACCTACGGTGTGAAGCGCTTTAAGAAAATTTATCGAGCATTACAAGAAAAAGATATAAAAGTAGTCGTCATTTCAGGCAATCAGTATGCCTAACTGGCTTCATTTTTTCCAAAATATCAGGATGAGTTAATTATTGTTTCAGAAAATGGAGCACTAATTTTTGAGGGAGAGAAGCTATTACGAGAAGAAAAAATCGCTAGAACAGAGATTGAAAAGGTTTTAGACGTGCTTGTGTTAGAAGGATTAGAAAATGCGACAACTCTTTGCGGGCTTCATTCTGCTTATTTGATCAAGTCAGCACCCAAACAGTACAAAGAAGAAATTGCAATTTATTACCATGCATTGAAAGAAATCTCTAATTTTCAGGATTTACCAGAAGATGATTTTGTCAAGTTAGCTTTATTGGTGCCAGAAGAAAAAACAGATCAACTCCTTGAAAAGCTAAATCAAGTTACTGGTCAACTCGTTCAGGCAGTTTCAAGTGGACGTGGTTCGATTGATATCATCCAAAGAGGTGTTCATAAAGGCTCTGCTATTGAATTCCTTAGTCAGCATTTTGGTATTGCACCACAGGAGATGATGGCTTTTGGGGACGGTGGAAATGACCTAGAAATGCTAGCTTATGTAGGTCACAGCTATGCGATGGCAAATGCTCCTGACAAGGTCAAGAAAACAGCAATGTATCAAGCACCAAGCGATCAAGAATCAGGCGTTTTAGAAATTCTAGAGCGAAAGGTTGTAAAGGGGTGACTATCATGAATGTCATTTTGACGTATCTAACCTCTTAATATTTTTAGCCAGATGGCAACCTATCTAACAATCATGTAACAAAGAACGAAATTTCTTGATTCAGAATTAGAAATTTTATACAATAACTATTATTGGACTCTGTCAGAAATTAGAAAAAAATACTGACTTGTGATATAATAAAACGATATGTGAAAAGAGGTAAGTATGGATATTTCAGAAATTCGTCAAAAAATTGACGCAAATCGTGAAAAATTAGCTTCTTTCAGGGGGTCTCTTTGACTTAGAAGGCCTGGAAGAAGAAATTGCAATCTTAGAAAATAAGATGACAGAACCTGATTTTTGGGATGATAATATTGCGGCGCAAAAAACATCTCAAGAATTAAACGAACTCAAGCAAACCTATGATAACTTCCAGCAAATGGCTGATTTATTTGACGAATCAGAGATTTTGCTTGATTTTTTAGCGGAGGATGATTCTGTACAGGAAGAGTTGGAAGAAAAATTAGCAGAGTTGGAAACAAAAATGACCAGCTATGAAATGACACTCCTCTTGTCGGAACCTTATGATAATAACAATGCTATCCTTGAAATTCATCCAGGCTCTGGTGGAACAGAAGCTCAAGACTGGGGGGATATGTTGCTGCGGATGTATACACGCTTTGGCAATGCTCATGGTTTCAAGGTTGAAGTATTGGACTATCAAGCGGGAGATGAAGCGGGGATTAAGTCTGTTACCTTGTCTTTTGAGGGTCCTCATGCCTATGGTTTGTTGAAGTCTGAAATGGGAGTTCATCGATTGGTACGCATTTCGCCATTTGATTCAGCTAAACGTCGTCACACTTCTTTTACTTCAGTGGAAGTCATGCCGGAGTTGGATGACACGATTGAAATTGAGGTGCGAGACGAAGACATCAAGATGGATACTTTCCGTTCCGGTGGTGCCGGCGGACAAAATGTCAACAAAGTTTCAACTGGTGTTCGTTTAACCCACATACCAACGGGAATTGTGACACAATCCACTGTTGACCGCACACAATATGGAAACCGTGATCGGGCAATGAAATTGCTTCAAGCGAAACTCTACCAAATGGAGCAAGAAAAGAAAGCAGCTGAAGTGGATTCCTTAAAGGGAGACAAAAAAGAAATTTCTTGGGGAAGTCAAATTCGCTCTTATGTCTTTACTCCTTACACGATGGTCAAAGATCATCGGACAGGCTTTGAAGTCGCACAGGTCGACAAAGTCATGGATGGAGATATTGATGGCTTCATCGATGCCTACTTGAAATGGCGGTTAAA